>Ga0210409_10000170_pt1 | contig 135674 bp, 102 predicted proteins | sample IncBWH17MmetaG_FD_161649 | JGI IMG/M metagenome (GOLD analysis project Ga0210409, IMG submission 161649) | Forest soil microbial communities from Barre Woods Harvard Forest LTER site, Petersham, Massachusetts, United States - Inc-BW-H-17-M | ecosystem: Environmental > Terrestrial > Soil >...
GGCTTGTGCCAGGCGGCCGCCGAGCACAAGCCGGACGTGCCGGCCGGAGCGCGCATCCGCGCGATCCTCGAAGGCGACCCGCGTTATGCCGCGTCACTGGGTCCGCACCGACTCAATTACGGCGGCCTGGGGCCTGAGGAGGCGGGGCGCCTGCTGCCGCTCGAGCTTTGGTGCGATACACTGGCCTTCGTGGTCAGCCTCTTTCCCGGCCTCGGCCCGGACAGCGTCTGTCGTGATTTCGGCGATGTGCCTGCCCTGGCGTTGGAGTCGGTCTTCAACCGCCCGACGGAGGAGCTGGAAAAACTGGTCGTCCGCTCGCGGAGCCTGATTGTCATTGATTGGACCTACAACCAGGAGATTCACGCCGCTATTAAGAAGCTCGTGCCGGCAGAGTGAATTTTTGGCTAGGAGGTGCGGTTCCTGACACTGTCACCACAGCCGAAATCCTTGGGCCGGAGCCCCGATGTGTATTCCGCTTAGCGTGTGCATGCCCAATCCGGCATGTCGTTAGGCGCCGGTCACGCAATGCCGATTACAAATCGACGCTCCAATGCCGGTGTAAGATTCGCTCGGTCGAGGTGGTGTTCCTTGATGGTTCTGCGCGCGGGCCGACGCTGTTTACAAATCTGCCGTCGGATTATAGCTGCAATCGAGCAGCTTTTAGGGTTTGCTAATGCCGACGGGAACAGCCGCGAGTCAATATCGGATAATGCTCGGGCCTGATTGGGGCTTGCTTATAGTTTTGGTGATGCTGCAATATCAACACTGAACTGAGTAAGGGTTATGTTTATCTACACAGTTTGCCTTGTCGTTGGTCTGCTCTTCATCCTCGTTAGCGCTATCTTCGGCCACTTCATCGGCGGCCACGACGGCGACGTCGGCACCGGCGGACATGCCGAAGCCGGCTTCGACCACAGCGGCGTCCCGGGCATTTCTTTCTTTAGCCCCCTGGTGCTGGCCTGCTTTATCACCGCGTTCGGCGGCTTCGGCATTGTTTTTAGCGGTTTCAGGCCAACCTCCAACGTCTGGGTTAGCGCCCCACTCTCAATCGGTGGCGGATTCTGCCTCGCATTTTGCGTCCTGTGGTTGTTCAACGCCGTATTCAGCAGAACCCAAAGCTCCAGCGAATCGCACGTTGCCAGCCTGGCCGGACAGGCCGCTTCCATCCTGAGCCCAATCCCCGAGAAAGGCGTCGGCGAAATCGCTTATGTCCAGGGCGGTACTCGTTACACCGCACCGGCGCGTTCGGAGGGGGGCGTGGCCATCGCTGCCGGCCAGACCGTGAAAATCACGCGCGTTATCGGCACCCAGTTTTACGTCGAATCCTCTGAAGCGGCGGTCGCTAACCCACCCTCAAATCAACCTCTCAAGATATGAACCTGATACCTCTTCTCGCCGAAATCGAAATCCCCTGGATTAGAGCCATCGCTATCGGCAGCGTAGTCGTAATCCTCCTTTTCATCATCGGCGGCATCTTCGCGAACCGCTATACCAAAGTGGGCCCGAACGAAGTGTTGGTCATTTCCGGGCGCAAACGCAAAGTCGTCGATCCCGACGGCAACGTCCGCCAGGTCGGCTTCCGCATCGTCAAAGGCGGCGGCGTCCTCGTCTGGCCCGTCCTCGAGAAGGTGGATATTCTCAAGCTCGAGCTCATGACCATCGACGTGCAGCAGGAGCAGGATGTTTATACCAGCAAAGGCGTGCCCGTGCGTGTGGATGGGGTGGCTCAAATCAAGGTCAAGGGCGACGACATCTCCATTTATACTGCGGCCGAACAGTTCCTCAGCAAATCCACCGACGAAATCAAGCAGGTCGCCATGCAGACGCTGGAGGGTCATTTACGCGCCATCCTTGGCACGATGACCGTCGAGGACATTTACCAGAACCGCGACGCGTTCGCCTCGAAGGTCCAGGAAGTGGCCGCCGGCGATATGGCCAACATGGGGCTCGGCATCGTCAGCTTCACCATCCGTGATATCAAGGACAGCCAGGGCTACCTCGACGCCCTCGGCAAACCCCGTATCGCCCAGGTCAAACGCGATGCGGTCATCGCTCAGGCCGAAGCCGACCGCGATGCCATGATTAGGTCAGCCCAGGCCACTCAGGCCGGACAGGAAGCCAAGTTCCTTGCCGACACGAAAATTGCCGAGGCGCAGCGCGATTACCAAACCAACGTCGCGCAGTATCAGGCCGCGGTAAACCAGCGGAAAGCCGAAGCGGACCTCGCCTACGATTTGCAGAAGTACAAGACCGGCCAGTTGGTGAAGGCCGAAGAGGTGCAGGTGACGATCGTCGAGAAGCAGAAGCAGATCGAGCTGCAGCAACAGGAAATCATGCGCAAGCAGAAGGAACTCGAAGCCAATGTGCAAAAGCCCGCCGACGCCGAGCGCTACAAAGTAGAGACGTTGGCCAACGCGCGCAAGTTCCAGTTGGAGACCGAAGCCGCCGGCTCTGCTTTGGCGACCAAGGCAACCGGCTTCGCGAATGCGGATGTCGCCAAGGCGACCGGTCTCGCGGAAGCCGAAGCGAACAAGGCGCGCGGCCTTGCGCAGGCCGCCATCATCGAAGCGCAAGGCAAAGCGACCGCCGAAGCCATGCGCATGAAGGCGGAATCGTTCAAGCAGTACAACGAAGCGGCCGTGGTCGAAATGATCATTCGCGTGCTGCCGGAAGTGGCCGGCAAGATCAGCGAGCCGCTGGCCAAGACCGAGAAGATGATCATCATCAACTCCGGCAACGGGATGGGCGGCGGCGCGAGCAAGCTCACCGGCGATATCACGCAGATCGTCGCCCAGCTGCCGCCGGTGATCGAAAGCCTCACCGGCATCAAGCTCGAGAAGCTGCTCGAACAGGTGCCCTCGTTGAGGAAGTCTATGTCGGCCCCGGAGGGTGACGACAAAAAGAAATGAGTGATTATGCGGCTGATCGAAGCGGTCATCGATGCCAATCACCGTGCGCTGGCCGGCGATCCCAACGCCGGCCTGCACCCGACGGAATTTGAAGCGGAGCTGCCGCTGGTCGCCCTGACCTGCATCGACGTCCGGCTCAACGCGATTTTGCCGCAAGTCCTCGGGATCCCGCCGGAAGACTTCATCTGGCTGCGCAATGCAGGCAACGTCATCACCGGCCCGCTGAGCAGCACGATGCGTTCACTTGCCCTCGCTTGCGCCGTCAAAGGAGGCAAGGAGATCGCTATTATCGGCCACACGGATTGCCTGGTCGGCAAGACCACTACGATGGACCTCATCGAGCGCCTGCGCGCCATGGGGGTCGAGCGACACCTATTGCCGGACAATATAAATGAATACTTCGGGATCTTCAGCAGCGAACGACAAAATGTCATCAAATCCGCTGGAATCGTTCGGAGCAGTCCGCTCATCGGCACAAAGATTCCCGTCCACGGGCTGCTGGTCGATACCCAGACGGGTAAGGTCGACTGGCTGGTCAACGGCTACGAAACACTCGAAACCCTGGGCACCCGCTGGAATGAAGTAGTGAAGTCCGCCGGCCAAACGGTCGATGCTATGAAGCCGTTGACCGACTTCAAGATCGGCGAGATGAAGTTCCCGGAGACCAAGATCGGAGAGATCGTCACTCAAACGGAGGATTGGCTCAAAACGAAGGTCCAGCAGATGGAAACCAAGCCGCCGGCGGCCCCGACCTGGGCGGCCGCGCCCGCAGCGCCCCGTATCCCCTTGCCACCGCCCATCCGGCCCAGAATTGTCACGCGCCGCGGGCCGCAGCCTGGTTGAGCTTCCGTAATGCCTGACCAACCGACCCCCAAACCCCGACGAGGCTGCTTATTCTACGGCTGCCTGACCGGTGTCGTCTGCCTCGTCGCAATCCTAATCGCGTTTCTCCTCGGCCTGCATTTGTTCAAGAAGATGTTGAATGAATACACCGACACAAAGCCGATGCTGCTGCCAGCGGTGCAAATGGCCCCGGCGCAAATCGAGCAGCTCCAGCGGCGCGTCGATGCGTTCCGCGACGCTGTGCGCGCCGGCCGCCCCGCCCCGCCGCTCGAACTTTCCTCCGACGAGATCAACGCACTCATTGCTAATGAACCTGATTTTCGAGGCCTGCACAACCGACTGTATGTCACCCTCGAAGGTGACAAGGTTAAAGGCCAGGTCAGCTTCCCGATGGGTCGCGTGGGCCTGCCCCTGTTTCATGGGCGTTACTTGAACGGCACCGGCACCCTTTCCGTTTCGCTTAAAGACGGCCTTTTGCGGATCATTCCGCAGGAAATCCTGGTCAAGGGCAAACCGCTCCCCTCCGTGTACATGGACCGAATTCAAAGCGAAAATCTCGCGACCCAGGCGAACGACAACCCGCATTCGGCCGAGACGTTCAGCCAGCTTCAGAGCATCGAGATAAAAGACAGCAAGCTAATCATCGTGCCGAAGCCGAAACAGTGAGCGAGAGCTCGCTCGGAGGTAGGGCGCGCTGTCCCAGCGCGCCGCCGGTCGCACCGAATCAGGTGCCGGCCTTCGAGAAAACCCGTGCAATCCTTGTCTGAAATCTCAAAGAGTGGGTGCGCTGTCTTAGGTCGGCCTGGTCGCTGCAAGGACACTTGACCCCTGACGACATCGAACAATTCGCCCCGATGCGCGGTCTTGCCCTTACTGTTGGCCAGCCCGCGGGAGGACTTGACGAATAAAGGTCGCTGTGACTTTTGAGTTCGCGCACCAACTCCCTGCCATCAACGATGGCGGTCCGCCTCGCTTCCGGGAAGCAGCCGCCTCATCTCCGCAAGTAATTGGGCCGGGCTTACGGGCTTGGCAAGGAAAGCCGCTGCGCCCGACAACTCGCATTCCCGCTGAGTCGTGGGATCGTCGTGCACAGTGACGATGATGACGGGAATGGCTTTCGTGGCCTCCGTTTCCTTGAGCTGCCTCAGCGTGCTCAACCCGCCCATCTCCGGCATCAATATGTCCAGGATGATCAACTGCGGCAATTCGCGTCTCGCCATCTCGATTGCCTCGCGCCCGTTCTTGGCGCTGATCATTTTATGCCCGGCTTGCTCAAGATAATGCTCCATCAACGGGTGCATCACCGGATCGTCGTCAACTACTAGAACCGTGTGCGGCATTACTCAGTTTTGGGTTGCTCCGAAAGGCTCGCACATGTCGGTTTTTGGTTCAACCCCCCAATTCCGCCAGCCCGGCAGCCGTTCTTTGGGAGCAGCCCATGTCGCGAACCAGACCGCTGTTGTTCATCAGAAAGTCATTTGAGTTGCAGGAGCTTCGCCACGCCGCGACCAGGCTCCAGGTGAAAAAGCAAGGATCGAACGGTTTCCGGAGGTCGCCATCATCGCCATGTCTGGAAAGCCTGAGGCAGGGACGATGCTTTCCATCGCTCACACTTTGGGAGCGGTCCAGGTTTTGCAAAAGCCCTTCGTTGCCGAGGAGCTGGTAACCGCCGTGGCGAGGGCATCCGCTCTCGGTCATCAAGTCTTCAAAACGTTCGCGCTCCGAACTATCAGCACTCCGGCGCGGCTCATCTCCGAAATTGCATTCTTCACGTCATCCTGACGGAGTCCGACACCCCGGCTCGCATCTTCAATCAGGAAGGTCCTGAAGCCGAATTGCACCGCATCAAGTGCGGTGAATTTGACGCAGTAATCAGTCGCCAGGCCGCAGACGAAGACTTCGGTGGCCCCTTTGTCCCTGAGCCATTCGCCCAGGCCGGTTGATTTGCGATGCCCGTTATCATACAAACCACTATAACTGTCGATGCCCGAGTCAGTACCCTTTTGGAACACTTTGGCAATGCGCTCCTGCTTCAGACCTTCAGGGAAAGCCGCACCAGGGGTGTTCTGGACGCAATGCACCGGCCAGAGCGTCTGCGGCAGACCGTTCAACTCGATTTGCTCGAAGACCTTTTTGTCTCGATGGTTTGACGCGAAGCTGCCGTGGTTCGCCGGATGCCAATCTTGCGTAGCCACCACGAGTGGGAAAGCCGTTTGAAGCTTGTTTGCGATGGGAATCACAGCATCGCCATCAGGCACCGCCAGCGCGCCGCCGGGCAGGAAGTCGTTTTGGATATCAACCAGGATGAGCGCTTTCATGGGAATTGGATAAATTGAGGCGGGACGTGATCCACCAGCCACACGCCATTGGCCGAGCATCGAAAAACGAAGCCTGCCCTGTGCATGTCGCCTGCGCAAATTGTCAGCAGCGCTGGCTTGCCGTGGCGACCGCCCACCTGAACCGTGACCTTCGTCTCCGCCGACAGGTGGACAGCATGTCGCTCCATCTTCTGCAACCCATGCTCCCGGATGCTGTCAAGAAATCGCTCGGCCGTGCCGTGGTATAAAATCTCCGGCGGCGTCTGCGGCGGGTATTGCAGATCGATTTCGACCGAATGCCCCTGGCCGGCGCGGATGTGCCGCCCGTCTTCGCTGAACGCAAATCGCTTTTTGTCGCTCGTGGCAACGACGTGCTTGAGTTGGTCCAGCGTGAGAGCGACACCGTGGCTGTTTACCGCTCGCAATAATTCGTCCACGCCCACCCAACCCGCTTCGCCAAGTGTTAACCCCACCCGCTCCGGTTCGTGCCGGAGAATCAGGCTGAGGAACTTGCTCGTCCTGATTGTTTCTTTGCCTGTCATAGGAAATTCTTTCAAACGCAGTTTCATCAGATTTGGATTGGCTCTCTCGCCCTCAACCACTGTTCCGGGATGCGTTGAGGTCCTGATCTCCCCGCGACGATGCCGCCAACGATTGCACAGGTGGTATCAAGGTCGCCGAATGCGCTAACCGTCGCCCAGAGAGCGTCAATGAAACTGTCAGCGTGACGCGCAGCACACCAGAGGCAGAACGGGACAGTGTCGGATGCGATTACCCGGATACCGTTACCGAGGACCTCCGCTGCCGCGAGGGGCGATTGGTCAAAAGGAACGTTCAGAGCTTCCTTAACGCGGTAATAGGTTTCGGTTTGTGGCAAGCGATTCAATACAAACTCAATCGGCTCAAAGCTCCCCTTGGTTCCGGCTTTATGTTCAGCAACCATCCATGCGGCGGCGAGTGCCACTGCCGCCGCGCCAGTTTGCCCGTCCGGGTGAGCGTGGGTGATTTCCGCCGAGAGCTTCGCTTCGTAGATCACTCGGTCGTAGTCGTCCGCAAAATAAGCACCGATCGGTGCCGAGCGCATTGCCCCGCCATTGCCACAAGAGCCTTGGCCGTCGAAGGCTCGTCTCGCCGCTTCCCTCCAGGACAGCCCTTGGTGGATCGAGTGGAGAATGATATGTGCCATACGACCATACCCACGGCCAGGCTCGCGCACATACTCCTCAGCGAATCCGCTCGCGAGTGCATCCTGGTCGATCCGGCCGCAACGCTTGAGGATTCGAACTATTGAAACAGCCATGGCAGTATCGTCGGTGACAATCCAGGGCGCAGGAGGAGGTTCTCGGTGCTGGATACGTTTCACAAAACTTCGCGTGTCGGTCAGAAACCACTGGCCGAAGCCATCACCCACGGAAAGACCCTCCAACGACAGAAGCGCTCGTCCCATCCGTACGTTGTGATCGCTCGGCAGAGCTTTAGTTGTTTTCGGTTCCATGATTGCGCTCATTTGTTCACTCACTCATTCCACCAACACGCCTTTCCGCTCTGCGAGACCAATGACAGCTCGGGTGCCGGAATTGAATTCCAAAAGGTCTTTCTCGATGCCGTCGCTGAAGATTACTCCGTTTTCAACCATCCGGGATTCGAGAATCAGCGGCGTTTCGGCAGTGACCCGACCGAACACCAGCGAAGCGCCCGTGATCTTCGTGGGGAACGGTTCCCGCACGGTGTAGAACAGGTAGTTCGCATCCAACGCGAACTCCGTGTTTACGTTCAAACGGACCTTTGCACGGCTTTTAGCCTTTGAGACTTTCGCCGCGAAGAGATCTTCCGTCGTTTGCCGGGCCAGATTCGAGCCTGCCGATTGGGTGATGGCCGCCGCTCCGGTAAGCAGGCTCTTCAACCAGCCGGTCGAACCCATGCCTGTTGAGACAATCACGCCGCTGGACGATTGCGTTTCGCTCGTTTCGCCGCTGCGGATGAGATAGCGGGCCGAGCAGTGTGTCTTCGGGCCGATAAAAAGATCGTTAACGCCATACATGCTCTGGCCATTGTTCAACGCCGCTTTGGCCATGGTCACCGAACGCGTCGGCCGTTTCCTTACCACAACTTCGGGCATCACTTTCGAGAGGTCGCCAACGCGGAACGGTAATAGCCGCCCATCCCAACGCTCCGGGTCGGGGTTTACGCCGACCACAGGTTGGCCATTCAGGTATTTCAACGTGTTCGCGACCAATCCGTCCTGGCCCAGCGTGACCACGGTGTCGTCCGGCGCAAACACAAAGTTGGGCAGAAAGCCCCGATCCACCGTCTGCACCCGGCCCATTTGTGCCAGGACCGACTGGGCCTCGGTCAGCGCACGATGATAAGTCTCGTCCTCGCGGAGATAGTCTGAGAAGTCCGCGCCCTGGTGCTCGACGTAGAACCTCGCCTGGCTGATGGTGTTGAATCGGATCACCAATTCAGCCAGGCGCGTCGGTCGCGTCACGAGGACGATCTTATTGTCAGTCAACCGGTTCATTTTCGTGCGGCCTGCGGTGTCAACAATTCGCGCAACAGATCGGGCGATATGTTAAGCTGGCCGATTTTGTCCGCCTTGCTGGCCAGTTCCTGGAAGGCGAACGCGATGAGTTGTTCCGGCCGCATGCCCGTGCTGGCAAGCGCTTGGAGAATCTTGGTGTCAGCGCTTCCCAGCGCTTTCATCGTGCTCGACACGCCGTAGGCCCGCGCGTCCGCCTCAGCCTTGGCATTCTCCGCGGCCAGTGCGACCAGACCCTTGCGTCGGTCTTCCAAACCGATGTTGGCTTCGAGCGCTTCCTTTTTGAGCAGGCCTTCCTTCTCCTGCACCACCCGCTCGGCGTCCATCTGGGTCTCGCGGATCTGACGCTTCTTGGTCTCGATTGCGATCTCCGTGTTCAACTCGTTTTCCTTGATCGCCCGCTCCTGCTCCACCGCTGAGTTGCGCCGCGCATAAATAGCCTCATCCGCCTCGCGGAACATTTGCTCCCGCGTCTCGGCTTCAAGGGCCCGCGTTGTCTCGGGGGTTGGCTTGATGGCCAGTATCGAAAGGCCAAGAACCTCCAAACCGAGGGAAGTGATTTCCTCCGCTGCAACTAGCCTCGCCTTCACCGCCTGGACCAGTTCGTCGGAAGCGCGGATGGCTTCGCGCAGCGGGAGTTTTTGGAGTTCGGCTCGTGCAAGCACGTTGATGACGTGAATGACACGCTCGGGAAGCTTTTCCGGATCTTCTGACGTATAGTCCTGGCCGTTCGGGGCAAGCGTGTAGTTGAGCAGCGCGGCCAATCGCTTGGCATCACCGACGCGATAAGTCACCTGACCCTGGATGGTAACGGCCTGAAAATCTGCCGTTGTTTCCTGAAAAATGAACGGGACGTCTGCGCTCCCTACCGGCACTGCTACCAGCGACGTGGTTGGCGCGTAGTAAAAGAAGGAGAGCCCCAGTCCTTCGCGGACGATCTTCCCGCCGCGATATTGCAGCAGGTAAGTGGTGGGCTGGACCTTGATGAACTTGATGCCGAACATAACGTGCTTTTCGTTTTATGGTGTTTCCCGGAATCCAAATCGTTTCATACTTCAAAATTGAATCCTCGTTTCTTGAGTTTTTCGTATTTGTCTGCGTCAAAGTGGAACAGTTGCGCCGGGCGATGGCGGCCAGTCATCTGGGTCTCCTTGAGCGGCAAAAGCAGGCCAAAGCTCAGGACCTTTTTGCGGAAGTTCCGCTTGTCCAATTCATTTCCGAGCACCGCCTCGTAGAGATGCTGGAGTTGCGAAAGGGTGAACTTGGGCGGCAGCAACTCGAACCCGATGGGCTGGTACCTCACCTTGCCTTTCAGTCGGGCCAGTGCGGCGGCCAGAATCTCGTCGTGGTCGAAGGCCAGCTTTGAGACTTTGGAGATCGGAAACCACTGAGCATCCGCCGCGTCGGTGGCGGCCTTGGTATCGTGAGCAGCTAGCTTGACGAGCGCGTAATAGGCCACGCTAACGACTCGTTCACGAGGATCCCGATGCACGGTGCCGAATGTATAGAGCTGTTCCAGGAACACGTCCTTTAGCCCCGCTTCCTCGCCCAGTTCACGGCGGGCAGCGGCATCCAGCGTTTCGTCCACTCGGACGAAGCCGCCTGGTAACGCCCACTTGCCTTTAAAGGGCTCAAGTGCGCGCTCGATCAGAAGCACCTTAAGTTCGCCATCGTCATAACCAAAGACGACACAGTCTACGGTCAGGGCAGCGCGGGGATATTGGTAAGTGTGCGGCATAACAATTGAGCTTTTCTGTTTAGTTGCGATCAATTCCGACACGTTGCGCAATTTCAGGCTGGTTGATGGAGTAAGCCCCTTCTTGCGGTGTGACTAGTTTCGCAAAATCATTGGATTCAGCGTGCGCGCGCTGTTCCGCCACGAATCCTGAGATGTCTTCAATGGTCACAATCCAGTTATTTGCATATTCCCTGAGAACATCGCCGGCGAGGCCGAGCTGAATGGCTCGTCGCTCTTGCTTGCTGCCGCGGGGATCGTGATCTGGATCCCATTGCAGACGGACTGGAGACTCAGCAAGGCGCGCCTTCCAATCCTCAGGAGAAGCATACACTTCCGGCGCGTAGCTGGAATGAACGGCTCGCTGTAGAATCTCATCGAAGGCCGTACGCCGCAGCCGTACCGCAAGCGTAGTTTCCTGCCCTTCCTTCGTGCCCCAGCCTGAGCGATACATCATCCAGAGGAAATTTGGCTTAATCCAACTCATCCGGTTGAGGCTGAACTCCCCACCAAATCGTTGCTCTTGCGCAGCGAAGTGGCCGATGGCAGGCCGATACGCTTGGTAGACCACCACGGTGTCGGCATCGAATTGAGCCAGGATGTGCCGCCCGGACGAAGGCCAGCGCTTCACCTGTTCCAGATAAGGCTCTGTTTGAATGTTCATTTCGTCTCTTTCGCTTCCGCATTGTATTCCGCAATCACTTCTATAAGTCCCACAATGTTCCGATTCATCTGGACCAGTTCCTCCGCGGGAATCCATACCTCGCGGTGGATGGAAGCGCCCACTTGCTGCTCCCGATACCGTGCCAGGAATTCCTTTCGCACCGCGAACCGGGTGACGTAGCCAGAGCCGCTGGCCGGGACGTTCCATTCCCGGGCAATCTGCCGGGCATATTCTTCGTTCAGCACAGGGTAAAAGATGGGCTGCTCAGGCAAGCGAGGCGGGAATTCACGGAAGCCGCTGGCCACGATGAAGGCCAGCTCTTTGGGCCCGACCGGACGATACAGGGTGGTGGTTTCAGTATACATCGCTAATAAGTGTCTTCTTTACACGTACTGTTTATAGTGTATGATTAACACGATGTCAAGCGGATAGACGAAAAAAATGAAAAGCGTGAAACGGCGCGGGGTCTCGCGTAGTATAAACACGATCAAGATGAAAGCTGCGTTCAAACCCCTCCCTGGCGCTAGAGCGCTCCTGACGGACCTTTACCAGCTCACGATGGCGTATGGATACTGGAAAACCGGCCGGGCGGACCAGGAGGCGGTCTTCCACCTGGTGTTTCGCCAACACCCATTTCGCGGTGGCTTTACTCTTGCTTGTGGCCTCACGGACTGCATCCGGTACTTGCGCGGGTTCAGGTTTGAAAAGTCTGATCTCGATTACCTGGAGCAATTGAAGGGCAATGATGGCCGAAGGCTGTTCGAACCGGCCTTTCTAAAGTACCTGGGTAAATTGAGGCTCCGTTTGGACGTTGATGCCATTCCGGAAGGGACGGTTGTCTTTCCTCAGGAACCCCTGGTCAGGGTTCGCGGACCGATTTTACAGGCGCAACTCGTTGAAACCGCGCTGCTCAATCTGGTCAACTTTCAGTCCCTCATCGCCACCAAGGCTGCGCGGGTTTGCCTCGCGGCGCAAGGAGACCCCGTGGTGGAGTTTGGTCTGAGAAGGGCCCAGGGAATTGACGGCGCCCTTACGGCGAGTCGCTCGGCCTATATCGGCGGCTGCGCGGGAACTTCAAATGTGCTCGCCGGAAAAATGTTCGGCATTCCAGTCAAAGGGACCCACGCCCACAGTTGGGTGATGGCGTTCGAGACTGAGCTCGAGGCGTTCAACGCGTATGCGGACGCCCTGCCGAATAATTGCATATTCCTGGTCGATACTTACGAAACCATCGAAGGCGTTCGCCGTGCCGTTGAAGCGGGCAAACGCCTGCGAAAGCACGGACACAAACTTGTCGGAATCCGGCTCGATTCGGGCGACCTTGCCTACCTCAGCATCGAGGCCCGCAAGATTCTCAACGCCGCCGGCTTCAAAGACGCCGTGATCGTCGCCAGCAACGATCTTGACGAACACCTTATCGCCAGCCTCAAACAACAACGCGCGGCAATCAACATGTGGGGCGTGGGAACCATGCTCGTAACGGCCTATGACCAGCCAGCTTTGGGTGGCGTTTACAAGCTCTCCGCTATTCGTAAACCCGATGGCACCTGGGGCCACAGGGTGAAGCTCTCAGAGCAAACGGCGAAGGTGACAAATCCCGGCGTCCTTCAGGTGCGGCGCTTTCGGAAAGGCAATGAGTTTGTTGGCGACGCCATTTACGATGAAACACGCCCGTTTCCTCGAACCATGACCATCGTGGACCCAATCGACGCCACCCGGCGAAAACATTTTTCGGCAGAAGCGAAATTCGAGGATTTGCTCGTTCCCATCTTGCGGCACGGAAAAGTCGTCTATGACTCGCCTTCCCTGGAGTCGATCCGAGCACGTGCCCAAAAACAGGTTTCGATGTTGCACCCGGGAATCAGGCGGTTCGACAATCCGCATCAATATCCGGCGGGTCTTGAAGCCACGCTGCATCAGTTCAAAACGGAATTGATCGTTCGAGCGAGGGGTGGGATTTCAAATCAGAACGATCCTCTAGGGGGCCATCGTTGAGGAATGAAGCTTGGAATCGGCAGCGCCGACAGCAAAGGCTCATCGGCTCCCTCCTCCCTGTTAAACCGGAGCTTCTCACCGGTGCGGTAAAAGTGCGCAAGAAATCTCCAATCTGCTCCAAAGCAATTCGAAAGCCAGCGTGCCAAACGGAACTCACCGGTTTCCTCAAGCAGAGCTAAGCCAAACTGCGAAGCCTGGCGTTCATACTGGTAGATCCGGGGAAGGTCCTCCTCCGTGACCCCGGAATTGGCTAAACCCAACCGCCGCAGCTTTTCATCAAGATTCCACTGCACCGTGTGACCGAATAGATGCACCAGAATGAAAACTGCCTCCTCAGGGTCGTGGTTCAGATCAACCCAAATCTCTTTGCCGTCAAATTGGCCGGTGTAAGAACCCGTCACCGGGCCAACGTTCACCTTCAGGGAATACGCTCCCTCGATGTGTTCAGCCAATGCGCGAAAGGTCGTCCGGTAATTGACCGTGCTCAATGCGGCGAGACTGTTCATGAGACCAATCTCGTCTGCGCCGGCAGGATACAAAGTACAAAATTCTGGCCGGTTTATAAGTTGGCACCGGGGTTGTGCGCAGGGTGCCTTTTTTCTTCCGTTGCAGTTTTCTCGCGGCCGTAGTTCCGAGCATCGGGGCAGGGACGGCCACGTCCCCGCTCGTTCCTTGGTTTCGATTGCAGGGGACCGCCCCATACCCGCAGCTCGCTCTCCGCCACCACCCCAGGAAATCAGTTCTTGCGACTCTTTGTTCCTTTTCGTGGCTAAACCTTTCCCCTCCTCCATCCAGTCCCGCCCTCGCCACCCGACACTCGCCCCTTCGCCATTCCGGTCCCATTCTACCTCAACCCGAATCCTGACCATTCCACGCAGGATACTTTGGGACGGTTGGGACGGTCTGGGACGGTTGTGGGACGGTTGCAAGAGTGAGAATCGCCCGTGTTTACCGGCCTTGGGACGGTGGGACGGCTGTACACCCCCAAAGCACCCCCCCCACCCCCTGCCGCCCCATAGTGCGGTTTTATCCTTTAGCCACTCCCGGCCGCCAACCTCCTGCACAGCTGTCTACACTAGGACCCGGACTTTGGCGCGCGGACTGTGAGATACCCCCAGCTTCGACCAACTGCGACTAACGGTGACAAACCTCGACTCGAATTGCTGACCCAGTGTTCCTCTGTGGTTCAACCCCCCGCTCGGGATTGGTCGAGATAGCTCGCGGCCTTCACTCCAGATTACTCAAGATTGCTCAAGCGCGCTCTCGCAAAAACTCGACCAATCTTGACCAAACTCGACCAATCTCGACCGAAATTAAGTTTCCCCTCCCTTCAAGGGCTGCGTGTCCACACAGTAGGCTACGGCGCAGGACCAAACTCTTCTCTGCCGCATTAATGCGGCAGGAAGCGGCCCCTGGAAGAAATCTCTCGTTCGCCCACACAGATAACCGGTTGCGCGATGGGCAGCACTGGGCTTTATTCCAGCGTGATCACAGTCTCGAAATGGGTGAATAAAAGTCTTCTCTTCTACCTCCTGGTGCTGATCTGCTTCGCGTTGGGGATCTACGCCATTCTTCAACAAGGCCAGAAACTACAATCCCGGCCTGCCTCGGTTGCGGCGGCGGCAGCGGGGGATTCAAACGCGCGCGCCGGCTCCGGAGTCGGACCTTCAGCCTCCCTGCTGGCCAATGTTCGCGAGAATCTCCAGGACCCGCTCACTCGACTTTTCGTCCAGTTGATCCTCATCGTCCTGGTTGCTCGGATCTGTGGCGCCCTGGCCAGGCAGATCGGCCAACCGGTTGTGATTGGCGAAATGACCGCCGGGATTCTGTTGGGGCCTTCGCTCGTGGGTTGGCTCTGGCCGGGCTTTTTTGAGTTCGTCTTTCCCCCAGCGTCCCTCGGCACGCTGAGGATGCTAAGTCAGATTGGCGTGTGCTTGTTCATGTTCGTGGTGGGGATGGAACTGGATGTCAGTCAATTGAAACATCAGGCCCGGACCGCAGTCGTAGTGAGCCAGGTGAGCATGCTGTTTCCGTTTCTGCTTGGGGTGGCAGGTGCTCTGTTTCTGTTCTCCACGCTGGCGGCTCCGCACACGACGTTTTTGGGGTTTGCCCTGTTCATAGGAATCTCCATGAGCATTACCGGCTTCCCGGTGCTGGCGCGAATCCTGGAGGAAAAGGGGCTGATGAAAACCGCCCTGGGCAGCACGGCCATTGCGTGCGCCGCGACTGATGATGTCACCGCCTGGACTGTGTTGGCCCTTGTGGTCGCGATTGTGAAGGCGGGTAGTCTGGCGGCCTCCCTTCTGAGCATTGGCCTCGTGTTGTTGTTTGTCGCCGCCATGCTTTTCTGGGTCAAGCCCCGGATGCCCCGTTGGATCGGTCAGGCGGGGACCGGTGCGGCTGCGCCGGGCAAAGGAGTCATCGCCGCCGTGCTGGTGTTGCTCTTCACCTCCGCTCTGATTACGGATGTGATTGGTATTCATGCGCTTTTTGGAGCGTTCCTCGCCGGCGTGGTCATGCCGGCGCAGGGTGGCTTCAGAGAGTTTTTGAGAGTCCGTCTGGAGCACTTCAGTTCCATCTTTCTGTTGCCCTTGTTTTTCGCTTTCACGGGTCTGCGCACGCAGGTAGGCCTGCTGGGGGATCCGGGCGGATGGCTCATCTGCGCCGGCCTGATTCTGATGGCCACAGTGGGGAAGCTTGGGGGCGCCATGGTCGCCGCGCGGATGACCGGGGTCAACTGGCTGGACTCGTTTGCCTTGGGTGCACTGATGAACACCCGCGGTCTAATCGAGTTAATCGCATTAAACATCGGTTACGACCTGGGCATTCTTTCTCCGCGCATCTTTACGATGCTGGTGCTCATGGCCCTGGTGACCACGGCCCTGACGGGTCCATTGCTTAGCCTCAGCGACTACTTGCGCACCAGGAAGGTGCTGGCGGTAAACCCGGTCTGACCCGGATATTTGCACCCCGCGCGAAATGCCAACAGCCCGGAGCGCCGGTATGTCGGCGGCTTACTCGGTCCGGACAGGCTAACCTCACGGTGGCCGCACGACGGGGACTTGCCAATCCAGATGCCAGGACAAGGTCCAAAGTCGCTCCAGCGGGACTAATTCCGCATGGCCATCGGCCATACCGATGTCAATCGCTCCAGGCAACCTGCTTCCTGGGGCCACGTTACGCGGCGCGCTCGCGGGCCTGATGGCTCCATGGCGGGCGATCGTAAACCTACCCATGTTATCCGCCCAGGTGGTCAACGGACTTCCGGCGTAGAGGTCGTGGCACGGTGGTTCGTCTTCGGACGGGTCGCCGTCCACCCAGTTTTCGTCGGCGAAAACGGGGGTCGTCGAAGGATGTTGAATGTTGGTCTCACCGTTGAACAGAAACTGGCGCTTGGGGGGATCCCAGTTCGGGTCGCGAGTGTAGAGCCAGCTATTGAAGCCGTAGCTGCCGAAGAATTTGGTTTTGTTGTCCGAGGTCCAGCGCACCCAGGCTTTGTCGGCTGTGCCCTGGCCATTGCCCGAAGCCGGGACCGGTTCGCGCAGGGGCGCGGCGGGGCAAATACCGATGCCTTTTTCTCTGGCCGCTACGTTCAAGCTCCCCATCCAGGTCCCGCCGCCCGGGTAGTTAGGATCGTTATAGCTGGGGTGTTTTCCATTGTCGCCCGCGTACAGCAAACCAATAACGCCCAGTTGCCTGACATTGCTGACGCACTGGGCGCGGTGGGCGCGCAGCTTTGCGGAGGATAAAACGGGCAATAACAGCGCCGCCAGGACGACGATAATTGCAATGACGACCAGAAGTTCGACCAGCGTGAATGCGTTTGTAGCGCGCAGCCCCGCGCCCGGTCGGGGGCGTTTGCCTAACCTGAAACCTAGGCAGCGACCTCTCATTAATGTGCTTGTGTAGCAAACTCCCGCTTTTGCCTCCTGTCAAGTAATCTGATATGGGGCAGCTGCCCTGCGGACTCTGGGGTGAATACCCTCATACCGCCGATGCTTTTCCAGTTTATGATCGTCATTATGAAGCGTAACAGAGCCTCGCAGGATGGAAGGCTGGCAGGCACGCAACCTCGTTGCCGGCCGAAACCGTCCAAGCGCATCCTGGTGGTCGACGACGACGTGTTTCTTCGTGAGAATAACGCGGAAGTGCTCACGCGCTGCGGTTATCAAACGGAAACCGCCGAAGACGGCGCCGCCGCCTGGGAAGCTCTTCAGGCCCACGGCTACGACCTGCTGATCACCGACAACAATATGCCGAACGTTTCGGGCGTTGAGCTGGTGAACAAGGTGCGATCGGCGCACATGACGCTGCCGGTCATTCTGGCGTCAGGAGCAATGCCCGCAGAGGAGCTGGACCGGCAACCGTGGCTCCATCTGGCTGCCACGCTGTCAAAGCCCTTTACCGGCGCCGAGTTGTTGGGCACCGTGGAAAAAGTCTTGCGGCCGGCAGTGTCCGCGCGCGAGGAAATCCCAGCTCTGAGTTTTTGACCGCGGATTGCAGGGATGACCGGAAGGAAATCTGTGGTACCTCTTTCCAAAGGGGCGACAACTCACACCGAAACGGTTCGGAAACGATTTCGAATGGATGGTCTTGTAAGGAGGAAAAGTCCGAAGAACCACATGGCCGAGTTGAAAAGCAACATGGCATAGAAAACTGGATAGGGCACGGGCAGGAAGCCTAGAATGAGATATTGAACCGTCTGACCGTAAGCCGGAATGTGAGGTGCATAGGCGTAACCCGAGGCGGATAAGCCCTGTGTTGCAATGTACCAGAGATTTCCCGCAACTTGCAGGCCAATCCAGGCCATGGTGCAGACGCGCCAGAAATTTCGGTGGCAAAGAAGACCGATGCCAAGAGCTATCGAGAGGCTGGCCCATAAAACCTGGCCGGCAGAGTAATGGTCAGCCGCGAAGCCATTGAACAACAGCGAACGGACGGCCAGGTTTCCGAGTCCCCGGATAATCAGCCAAACCGCCAGAATAACAACAGGAATGGGGTTGTCGAGAAAACCCCGAGCGCGATGGCGGCCCACTTTGCCGAACTCTCTCTTCAGGGTCTTGCTCTCCCCGATTCGCTGCACGGCAGCCTCGAAGGCTCTACGCTGGGGCACGCCCGACCGCACCTGCTGCTCGACGTCATCGCGCAGGTGACTTTCCAATTCGTCAAGGATTCCCCGTGCCTTGATGCCACCGGCAGCCATTTGCTGCCGCCATTTAGAGATTCCGTGGTCGAGATTAAACATATTTTTCCTTCCACAAACCCGCTAAGACCGAGTGAACCGTGAGCCACTCCTCGCGCTGCCGCTCCAGAGCCTGTTTGCCGTCCCTTTTGATTGAGTAGTATTTGCGCTTGCGCCCGTTCTCCGCCTCCGCCCATCGGGACGTAATCCATCCCTCGCGTTCCATGCGATGCAACACCGGGTATAGCATCCCGTCCGTCCACTGGATGCGGTCCTTGGACCGGGCTTTGATCTCCTGAATAATCGCGTAGCCGTAACTCTCACCTCCTGACAGGAGGCTCAGAATTAACGGTTCGGCCGATGCGGCTACCAGTTCTCTCGATAACATAACTGCCAATGGCCTCTATATACATTGCTGCGCTATGTATGTCAACGGAGAAAATGCAATTGGCTGGGCTAATCCGTCCCAGGAAATGCCTAGGCAAATCTGGTTCTGCTTTCGGCAAGAGTTGTGAAGTCTGGAGTGGAGAACAAAGTTTATGACCTGGCGGATTATGCGGTGGCCCCGGTCCGCCTTTTCAGCGTCGTGCGGGAAGGCGCCAACCTAGGTATCACCTGGCAAACGGCAGGCGGGCGGACTGAGACCCCCAGGCCGCTGGCTCGCGCACGAAATCGCCCGCCAGGTTCATCGTCCTCTAGTCGCCGTCCCCGTCTCTTAGGAGCGCCTGTCATGTGGCGACGACCGGCGACAAGACCCTTGCGAATGCTCAGAAGTCGCGAAAAGTTTGCTTTCCGCTTAGCCTGGTCGTCCCGATCCTCGGCTCGACAGATCTGCCGCGCACCGAAGGCCATTGGTCGCACCGCGGTCGAGGCCGGGCCACATCAGGAGGAAGTTGGCGCCGCAGTAACATGGTTGCGGGTCGCCATTTGCGTGCCACTGTGAATCTCGGTGCCCCTGGAAGGAGCTGCCGCAAGGAACTGCGCGGAGATTGCAGAAACGGGAGCGGCTACCGTTTCGCTCGGAGCGTCACGTCCTTGGCGAAAGACTCACTGTCAGACATCGAGCGAGCGTAGTGAGGCCCTCCTCCGGATCGCGGATTTTGACGTCTCGCCCGACCCTGATAGTCTGGGCCCCATGCGAAAGAAGCATGGACAGAGCTCCTTCACCTGCGGGTTGTGGTGGCTTCACCGAGGGCCAACTCCGAGCCGTCTTGGAGGTCTAGCGTTGGTTATCGCTGGCCTCGCCGCCCCGCTGCCTGCCAGCCCTGTCTCGTACTATACGCAACGACTGGACGATCCCAGGGCGGTTTATGTCGCGGGGCCATCTGGCGGAGATGACACAAGTATGCTTCAGCAGGCCATCAACCAGCTCCAGGAGACGAAGGGCTTGGGGATAGTGTTCGTCGGCCCCGGACGCTACCGCATCAACGACACACTTTACATCTGGCCGAGCTGCCGTGTCGTCGGCTGGGGAGCCGAGCGCCCGGTCATCGTCCTGCCCGCGAACACGCCGGGCTTTCAAGATCCTTCGCGCGAAAAGGTGATGTTCTTCTTCGCGGGCGGGCGCCCAGGCTTCGGCCGCGGCGCAGGCCATGCGCGCAATCCGGTCGCTGCAGGCACTCCCGTTCCCGACGCCAGTCCCGGCACCTTTTATTCCGCGCTCTCGAACATCGACATCGAGGTTGAGGAGGGAAACCCGGGGGCGGTCGCCGTGCGCGCACGTTATGCCCAGCACTGTTTTTTGGCCCACATGGACCTGCGGCTCGGACCGGCGTTGGCCGGCATTCACGAGGGCGGGAACGTCGTCGAGGATGTGCGCTTCTTCGGCGGCCGCTACGGCATCTGGACGTCCAAGCCGTCGCCAGGCTGGCAGTTCACTGTGATTGACTCTGCGTTCGAAGGGCAACGCGAGGCCGCCATCCTGGAGCGCGAGGCCGGACTCACTCTCATTCGTCCCCATTTTCTGCGCGTACCGACAGCCGTCGCGCTTGAACCAGACAAGGCAGACGAGCTTTGGATCAAGGACGCTAGGCTCGAAGAGGTCTCCGGACCGGCATTTCTCTTTGGGGTGGAGAGCAATCCGCGCAACGAGATCAATATGGAAGGCAGCACCTGCCGCGATGTGCCGGTGTTTGCCGTGTTGCGCGACAGCGGCAGACGCTTTTCCGGACCCGGAAAGGCCTATGTAGTGAAAACCTTTTCCCACGGGCTTCACTACTCTGATATCGGCGCCCTTCCGAGGATCGAGACCTCGTTAGACGCAACTCCGGCTGCCACCTTGCCGCCGCCGGTGGCTTCGGACCTGCCGGAGCTTCCTGCGCGCGACACCTGGGTGAACGTGCGCGACCTCGGTGCCAAAGGCGACGGCGTTACCGACGACACGGACCTGATCCGGAAAGCCATCGAAGCCCATCGCACCCTCTATCTGCCCTGTGGCTTCTACGTCGTGCGCGACGCGCTGACTCTGCGGCCGGACTCGGTGATGATCGGGCTCCACCCGGGGGCGACGCAGATCATACTTCGCGATAACACTCCGGGCTATCAGGGTGTGGGTCCCCCGAAAGCCCTGCTCGAGGCGCCCAAAGGGGGGAGCAACATCGTCGTCGGTCTTGGCCTTTACACCAGCGGTGCGAACCCACGCGCGGTTGCCGCTTTATGGAAAGCCGGGGCCGGGTCTATGATGAACGACGTTCGCTTTCTTGGCGGCCACGGCACCCCCAAACCTGACGGCTCCCGCGAGAACCCCTACAACAACAATCATACGGCCGACCCCGACCCCAATCGCCGTTGGGACAGTCAGTACCCCAGCCTTTGGGTCACGGAAGGCGGCGGCGGCACTTTCTTGGATATTTGGACCCCCTCGACTTTCGCCCAGGCCGGCATGCTGGTGTCTGATACCGAAACCGGAGGCCGCGTTTACGAGATGTCCAGCGAGCATCACGTCCGCCATGAAGTTCAGGTGCGCAACTCGGCACACTGGTGTTTCTACGCGTTGCAAACTGAAGCAGAACGCGGTGAAAGCGGCTTGGACCTGCCGTTGGACATCGACTCGTCCCGCGACATTACCATCGCCAACCTCCACATTTACCGGGTCATCAGCATGTTTCAACCGTTCCCCTGGGCGGTCAACGTGTCCAACTCGCGCGACATCCGGTTTCGCAACGTCCACTGCTACAGCAACAGCAAAGTCAGTTATGATTCTGCCGTGTTCGACCAAACCCACAACGTTCACCTTCGCCAGCGCGAATTCGCCTGGCTGAACCTTTCCGGCAAGCCGCCCGAGCGCAGGCCCGTCACGCGCTCGCCCGTCCTCGCGCAAGGTGCCAAAGTGGAAAAACTTGCCGGCGGCTTCTACAACATTTCCGGTGGCGCCGCGGCCTCCAAGGGCGACTTCTACTTCGTGGACGCGCACCCGCAGACCATCTATCACTGGGACCCCGCTTCGCGCCAAATCTCCACTCTGAGCAATGTCCCTCCGGAGCCCGTCAATATAGCCGTCGATAAAGCCGGCAATCTGGTAGTGGTGTCTTACGCTGGGAAAGTCGCGGTCTATAGCTTAAGACCCGAGCGCAACAGCGTGCCCATCGAGCCCGACATCGTCGCTGCTCGGGCGGGGAAGACCTTCTTCCTGCCGGTAAGCGACTGGCGGTTGAATCGCGAGTCGCTCTCGCGGCCTGCGGCCCACTTCGTCTCGCCCGATGGCACCACGATTCTGCCTGCCGGCACGGACTTTCTTAACGGGGCAACGAGCTGGGGGGTCAAATCGAGCCCTCAAATCCGGTCCTTCGGACTCGTGTCGGCGGTGCCCGGCCAAACGGTTTACGTCACCGACGAGGCCGAACTCACGACTTGGGCTGCCGCCCTGAATCCCGACGGGAGTCTCAGGGACTTTCATCTCTTCGCTGAGCAGGGAGGCGAAGGTGTCGCGGTGGATTCTCGCGGCAACGTTTTCATTGCCGCCGGCCAGATCCAGATCTATGGCCCTTCCGGCAAGCTCATTGATAGTATTGAAATCCCGGAGCGCCCCCTGCAACTTGTCTTTGGCGGCGCTGACGGCCGGACGCTTTTTGTGCCTGCCCGAACCTCGCTTTACTCGGTGCGAATGCGCTACCGCGGGCGCTGAGGTGGCCGAATGCGAAGCCGGGGAGTGACTTTCGGCCGGCAATACGCCATCTTATCAATCGTATGGCCCACCGAATGAGCTCGTTGATGTTGGTCATTATACTCTCCGGTTCCCTGGGTGCGGCGGAGGCCCCACCACCACAGGACTCCGCTTCTCCCAGCGCCGTTCGGGGTTCCTCCTCGGTCCAGCCTGCTCAAACTGGGCTCGGTTGGCTCACAGACCTCCAGCAGGCGGAAGCTCAGGCGAAATCTGAAAGGAAATCTATCCTGCTCTTTTTCCACGGCTCGGACTGGTGCCCGCCCTGCGTCGAGATGCAGCGCGAGGTTTTTGCTTCGCCCCATTTTGCCGAATTCGCCCGCAAGGGTCTCGTGCTGGTCGATGTGGATTTTCCCGCCAATCTCAAGCAGGACAAGGCTCTGCGGCAGGCAAACCTTGCGTTGAAGGAAAAGTTCAACTTGAGCAAGGAATCCGCTGAAGGCTTCCCCACAATCGTGGTGCTGGATGACGAAGGGCACACGGTTTTCCAGGAAACCGGTTATGCGGCCGGTAGCTCCGCCGAAGTATTGGCCAAACTCCAACGCCACGCCGGAACTGGAGCCTCGGCGAGCCGCTCCAGCGCTTTCCGGGACCTGAGCGTTGAAGAATTCGCGCAGATGGCGGCCGACAAACACAACGTCATCCTGGACGTGCGCACCCCTGGCGAGTTCAATGCCGGCCATATCGCCGCAGCGATAAACCTCGATGTCAATGCGTCGGATTTTCCGCAAAAGGCGGCCGCGCTCGACAAGAGCATGGTCTTCCTGGTGCACTGCGCTTCCGGCGTACGAAGCGTGAGGGCCTGCGAGCAGCTTAGCCGCCTCGACTTTCCCAAACTTTACAACCTTCCCGGCGGCTTCAAGGCCTGGGTGAAAGCAGGCAAACCGGTGGAGAAGTGAGGATGAACAATTGGCGCGTTCTCCTGTGCCTCCTTCCGTTTGTCGGCCAGGCGGGCGAAATTCCATCCCCGGTTCTGCCAGCCGGCGTGGGAGTGAATATCCACTTCGTCAGAGGGCACGAGCAGGAACTCCAACTGATCCAGGCGGCCGGATTCAAATTCATCCGCATGGATTTCTCCTGGACTGAGATAGAAACCAGGAAAGGGCATTACGATTGGGCGGCCTATGAGGAGTTGCTCGATAACCTGGACAGGCACGGGCTGCGCGCGATTCTGATCCTGGATTACTCGCACCCGCTCTATGAGCAGAAGGTCACTGCCATCAACCCGATGGATAATAAACCCCACGAGACCGTCGCCGCCCCGGGGCACCGTGAGAGCGTCGCCGCTTTCGTGAGCTGGGCGGGCGCTGGCGCACGGCACTTTCGCGGACGTCACGTGATTTGGGAAATTTGGAACGAACCCAACATCGAATTCTGGAGTCCGCTGCCCGATGTGGGTCGGTACAGCGTGCTCGCACTGGCGACTGCGAAGTCAATTCGCGCCGCTGACCCGGAGGCCACCATCATTGGGCCCGCCTCATCAGAATTTCCATGGGATTTCCTCGAGGCCTTTCTTCAGTCTGGCGTCCTGGAGTATCTCGACGCGGTCAGCGTCCATCCTTACCGTCGGAACCGCCCCCCTGAAACTGCCGCCGAGGACTTTCAGAGACTGCGCGCGCTCATCGACCACTGCGCGCCTGCAGCGCGGAAGGGGAAGATCCCGATCTTGAGCGGAGAATGGGGTTACTCGACCTACACCAAAGGGGTCTCTTCGGGCACTCAGGCGGCTTTCGCGGTTCGCCAGCAATTGCATAACTTGCTGAACGGAATTCCGCTTTCGATTTGGTACGACTGGATGAACGACGGCCCGGACTCGACCGAGAAGGAACAAAACTGGGGAACCGTGATGCCGGACCTGAGACCGAAGCCAGCCTATCTGGCGTTGAAAACAATGACCCATGAGTTGACCGGCTGCCACATCAGCCGGCGGCTGCCGCTCGCGAGCGACGAGGATTACGTGCTCGTCTGCACCGACCCAGCCAACCGGCAAAAGCTCGCCGGGTGGACCCTCGGTGAGCCGCATTCCGTTGCGGTGCCACTGAACCCCGCTGAGCCCGTCGGCATTGTGGTGATTGATTCCACAGGCGCCAGCGTCCCGCCGAAACTGGAATCAGGCCGCCTCGTGCTTGAGCTGACCGCCTCGCCGCAGTACGTGCGGCTGGGGGAGGCAGTTGTGGCAACCCCGTAACCCGAAACCTTCCAGCCGATTGCAAAACGTCGTCATCGCTACGAACGAACACGAAAATTTGGAGTGCGGTGGCAGATCGCAGCGGCGACACCGCTTTCCGAACGCGGGCCTGCCTCCCAAAGCGGCGTGGCGCTTCGCTTCCGGCTGCACTCCAAACCGCGTAGTTGGGCCTCCATTCTCCGGATACGCATACACCCAAGTCCGGACCCTCAGCTTCCTCTTTGTGCTTTGTTTCGGCTTGGCTAGCCGCGCCGCAGTAGCCGGTGACCAAACCGGCGCGTTCGAAACCAACTTTGCACACCCTCCGGCTTCCGCGCGCCCGTGGGTCTATTGGATCTGGCTGAACGGCAACGTGACCAGCAATGGCATCACCGCCGACCTGGAAGCGATGCACCGCGTCGGCATAGGCGGGGTGCTGATTATGGACGTTGACCAGGGTACGCCGAAAGGGCCGGTTCGCTTCGATAGCCCGCAGTGGCAGGCGCTCTTCCGGCACACCTGTGCGGAAGCGCATCGGCTCGGATTGCAGGTAAATCTCAACAACGACGCCGGCTGGTGCGGCAGCGGCGGGCCGTGGGTCACGCCCGAATTGTCGATGCAAAGGGTAGTCTGGAGCGAGACCCAGGTGAAGGGGCAGCGCCATGTTCGCGAGCTGTTGGCGCAACCGCAAACCGTGCAGGGATTTTATCGCGACATCGCCGTCCTAGCGTTTCCGACACTGGCGGGTGATGAGGTCAACATGGCGAGTTGGTCGCCCGCGTTCAAGAGCTCGGACGAGCCGGGCGGCGTCAGGCAGGTGCTCGAAGGCGTCGGCAGAGCCGCTTTCATATTGTCGCGACCAGCCGCGGGCAAACCTGCCTGGCTTCAGATGGAATTTCCGCAGCCCTACACCGCGCGTCAGTTGACGCTCACAATGGGATTGTCGGGGGACCAGGTTTGCAACGGCCTGCTGCAGGCTTCCGAGGACGGCCAGGCTTTTCAGGATGTTCATGAGTTCGCCGCGGAGCAGCGCAAGCTGGTGCTGGATTTCCCGGCCGTCACGGCGCGATACTTTCGGTTGCTGTTTCGCCGGCAACACCCGGATGTGCAGGAGGTGGTCATCTCGGACCTCGAGCTCAGCCCGCGTTTGCGAATCGCGCACATGCAGGGCAAAGCCTGTTTTACGCACCAGGAATCCTACCCCGGCCCCAACCGGTTTCCGGGCCGCGCGAATTATCCGGCGGCGCCTGAGGGGTTTGCGATGCGCCGCGGTGGGGTTCTCGACCTCACGGCTCGGCTCAGCAAGGACGGCCGGCTTGCCTGGGATGCGCCGCCCGGGGACTGGACCGTCCTGCGTATTGGGCACACGAGCACCGGCACGGATAATCATCCTGCGCCGGAAGCGGGCCTGGGCCTCGAATGCGACAAGTTGCGCAAGGAAGGCATCCAGGCGGTCTTCAACGGGTTCGTGCGGAAGCTCACTCGCGACGTAAAGTCGATTGCGCCGGGTGCATTGGTGTCGGCCCACGTTGACAGTTGGGAAGTCGATTCGCAGAACTGGACGGAGAATTTCCGCTCTGAATTCCTTCGCCGCCGCCGATACGACCTTCTGCAGTTTATGCCGGTCCTCACTGGCCGCGTGGTGGACAGCTTCGAAATCTCCGAGCGGTTTCTGTGGGATTTCCGGCAGACCATCGCCGATTTGCTCGTCGATAATTATGCCGGCGAACTTCACCGGCTGGCGAATCAGGAGGGACTGCGGTTCTCGCTCGAAGGTTACGATGCGCCTTGTGATGACCTGACTTATGCGGGCCGCGCCGATGAGCCAATGGCGGAGTTGTGGACCTGGCCACCATTCGAGATGGATTACACCTGCTCGGAAATGGCTTCCGCGGCTCACGTTTACGGCAGACCCATCGCGGCAGTGGAAGCCTTCACCGCGACCGGGACAGAGCGATGGCTGGCGCATCCATTCACGGCGAAGCCCTTCGGTGACTGGGCGTTCTGTGAAGGCCTCAATCGCGTGGTGATGCACCGGTATGCCATGCAACCGTGGATCAGCCCAAGCCGGATGCCCGGGATGTCGATGGGACCGTTCGGGCTGCATTACGAGCGAACCCAAACCTGGTGGAACGATTCCCGTCCGTGGCACGAATATCTCTCCCGCTGCCAGTTCCTCCTGCAGCAGGGGCGTTACGTCGCTGACTTTTGTTACGTCACGCCCGAGGACGTTCCGCAGCATTGGGTGGTGCCGTACGAATCGCGCGACCGCGTCGGCTACGATTTTGACGTCTGCCCCCCGGAAGTCGTACTGAAGCGAATGTCCGTGAAACAAGGCCGAATCGTTCTGCCGGACGGCATGAGCTATCGCCTGCTGGTCCTTTCGAAAGTGGAAACAATGACGCCGCGATTGCTCAAGCGAATCTGGGAGCTGGTGAAGTCAGGAGTGACCGTGCTCGGAGGCCGGCCGCTCAAATCTCCGTCTCTGTCGGATTATCCCAACTGCGATGCGGAGGTCGCGCGCCTGGCCGATGACCTCTGGGGCAAGGGCGAATCCGCGCCTGTTGGAATGCGCCGCTTCGGCAAAGGCTTCGTTGGGTGGGGGAAAACGCCGCAGCAGGTTCTCGCAGATGCTCACGTGCCGCCGGATTTTTCGTCCGTCGCCGGCGCGGCGATTCAGGGTTTGCGGTACATTCACCGGAGCCTGCCCGGCGCCGAGGTGTATTTCGTTTCCAATCAGAAGCTCGAACGGCAGGAAACTGTTTGCGAGTTCCGGGTCGCTGACCGCCGGCCTGAGCTCTGGCACCCCGACACCGGCCGGCTTGAGCGTGTTGCGCTTTACGACTGCACGAACGGAACCACACGACTTCCTCTGAGGCTCGAGGCCGCCGGGTCGGTGTTCGTCCTCTTCAAAGCGGGTGCCCAAGCCCAGCCGGACCGGCTCATTACAATAAGCCGAAACGGACAGGAGTTGGTGGGGCTTCGGAACCCGCCGGCGGCGGATGTAGGGATTCCGACGGTCGACAATGGCCTGCCTGCGGAACCGGTGACGCCGCCGAACGCGTCCCCGCCAGCCAACGAAGGCCGCCAATCTACTTTTACCATGGCGGTCTGGGTCAGACCGGCCGTGGACATCCCTTTGCCCGAAGAGGCCAATACCGGCGAGACCGCGTACCTCATGGAACGGAACGACGCGCTTTTCCCGCCGCCCGGGCACGAGGTTTATCACAGCCAGGACCACGCCGGCGCCGGGCTGTCGATTGGCCGCAACGGCGTCTGTGTTTTCGAGCATGCTCCGTTTTATTTTCCACCGATTCTCGTATTCGCGGCGCCGCTCACCAATTGGACGCACATCGCCGTGGTTTACGAGGACGGGACCCCGAAGCTCTATCTGAACGGCAAACTCGTTCATGAAGGCCGGGCAAGCACATATATTGTGCATTCCGGCGTCGGCGTTCTGCACCGTCGCCGCACCGCGCCCTTCCAGGGAGCTTTGGGGCAATTTCGCGGCTTCGGCCGCGCGCTGAACGAAAACGAGGCGGCGCAGTTGATGAAACAAATGCCGGTGCCCATTGTTCCTCCGCCGCTCCCTGCGGTCGAGGTGGTCCAGACCCAGACTGGCGAACACCGAGCGCAGGTCTGGGAGCCCGGCTCTTACGTGGCCGAAACCGCCCGCGGCGAAACGCAACGCTTCGAAGTGGCGGACTTGCCCCAGCCGCTGGAGCTGACGGGCCAATGGGCTCTGAGTTTTCCTCCCGGCTGGGGCGCGCCGGAGAGCATCACGCTCGACCATTTGATTTCCTGGAGCGTGCATCCTGACCCGGGAGTCCAACATTTCAGCGGGACCGCCACCTACCGCAAAACGTTCATCGTGCCGCAAGAGCTGCCTCGGCCGGAACGACGAGTGTTCCTCGACCTTGGCCGGGTGACCGTTATTGCGCGGGTGAAATTGAACGGGCATGACCTGGGGATTCTGTGGAAGCCACCCTTCCGGGTGGACGTCACCGGCGCTTTGCTGTCCGGTGAAAACGCATTGCAGGTGGACGTCGTGAACCTCTGGGTGAACCGAATGATCGGAGACGAGGCGTTACCGTCCGATAGCTCGCGCAAACCGGACGGCACTTTGAAGGAGTGGCCGGCCTGGGTGCAGGAGGGCCGGCCCAGTCCGACGGGCCGCTACACCTTCAGCACCTGGCCGCTTTGGAAAAAGGATGAGCCGCTTCGTGAATCGGGTCTGCTGGGTCCCGTGCGGTTGCTGACCTCGACGGAGCTGCTGATCGGCAAGCGAACTGGAGCGAACTGAGAGAAAGCGGCGGGCAGTGGGTTTAGACAAGGTCGTTGAAGGTTACCGAGGAAGGTTACTTAAGGTTACCGATAACGATATCTGTAACCTTCTATAACTATGGTTGACGGTTATGGATCGATGTCGGAAGCGGCGGAATTGGGGAGCCTGGGGACGGCGAGCCTACCCGCCTGGGCTTGTTGCAGTGAGTCGAGGAGGGCTTTTAACTTCGACTGGGCAGCTTGAAGGGATGTTGGGCCGTCGGAGGCAGCCGAAGCGGGTGTGCCGGGGAGAGCGTTCATACCGGAAGAGGAGGCGGATAATTGCTTCGCCTGGGCAGGGGATTCCGCGCTGTACGTTTTCTCGAGCGTGGCCACATTTTCCTCGTTGTGGTATCTGACGCTGGCGGGGTTGTGTGAGTAGGGTCCGCAGAACTTCTGGCGGAATTGCTGTGCGGTGAGGAGTTCCTTGTTGATGCGGCAAAGCAATTTGACGAGGGAATCGTATTTGGCGAGGTTGGCCTCGAGATCCGCACTGGAGGCGGTCTTTTGGGTGAGGATTTCAGAGATGCGAGTCGCAGCGGCCTGAAGGCCGACTTCGGCGAGTTCGTTTGAATAGTTTTGGCGGTGGTGTTCAAGGAGGTCATCCTGGCGGAGGCGGCTTTGGAGGGCGGCGTCGCGGTGAAGGGTCCATTCCAGAAAACCGCCGTGGGTGACCCAATTGGAGATGTTGCGTTCGGAGACCTGGTAACCAGCTTGGAGGAGAGCCTGGGAGATTCGTTTGTAGGGGACGCGTTCACTGATCATGCGACAGGCCATGTCGCGCTCCGGTTTGGGAAGTTGGGCGAAAGCGCCCGTGCGGGGGCGGCGCTTGAAAGGGGAGGAAGGAGCCTCGATGACGGTGGTGGGCGGTTCATGGTTGATAGTTGATAGTTGATGATTGATTGCCGGTGAGGCGGTGGTTTCCCGACAGGCCGGAAGTTCGCTTCCGCCTTCGTCGGACTTCGGCGAGACAGGCGGCTCGGGGGTGGGTTGGGGTTGGATCTCTGTCGCTAAGGTATTAGAAGGCAGTTGGTTGGGTGTTGTTCCAGGTTCGTTTTGCATATTCATGAGCTTGTTTTTGTTGCATGACGTTGTCGGCCGTAGCGGTTTGACAGGTCCGCCAGGACCAGAGGGAAATTACTCCCTCTATATCTAAACCCCGGTCGAAAATGATTTCGGCTCAAAAAAAATGAAAAAAAGCGCAAGTAGAAGGAGGGCTGATGGGAAGGATAAAGACGGAAGGCCAGGGATTTAACGCAAAGGCGCAGCGCGGCGACGCCGCAGCCGAGGGGATTCGAGATGGATGTCGAACCGCGTTTTGCGTCCGCACAGGAAATCTTGTCAAAAATGATCGATTTGCAGTATTTGGACCGCAAAGAGGCAGAGAGGCAAAACCGCAACTGAGGGGCTTTAACCGCGGATTGCATGGATGACACGGATTCCTTTTGGCCTATGCGTGAAATCGGTGAAATCCGTGAACTCGGTGGTCAAAAACTCCGCTATCCTTGCCCTCCCACCCTCCCCAAACTTGGCAGGAGAAGTGCTCTTTCAACATTGAGGCATTCGTGTCTCTGCCCATGGTGGCGATGTGCCGCCGGGGGGAGACAGAATGCCATGTTCTTATGGCACAAGTTCTCGGAGAGCCGGGCAGATACGTCAGCCGGATAGCGACGAATCTGCGTCATGCGATGTGGAACCGGGTGGGTCTCGGTATCGGCGGGCTTGGGGTTATCGCGGGGCTCGGTATCGGGTGCTCGTTCCGCTGGTTCGCATTGGCACCCTGGCAGGGCGTGCTGGTATCGGTCGTGGCGCTTCTGGCGATGTTGCTGGTTGCCAAATGGTGTTTCCGGCGGCTCGATGAGCTGGAATGCACGCGCGAGCATATGCGGAAAGGCGCAGCAGGCGAGGCCCGGGTTGGACTTGTGCTCGAGAATTTCCCCGACGAATTCCACGTCGTCAACGACCTGGCGACTCCATTCGGGAACCTGGACCACGTCGTCATTGGCCCGACCGGAGTGTTCGTGATCGATACGAAGGACTGGCGGGGCGTCGTGGCTGCCGATGACCACGGGGAGGTGACCTGCAACGGCCAGAAACTGGACCGGCCCTACGTGAGACGTTTTGTGGCTCGGGTAATGGACGCGAAGAAGAAAGTGCAGGTGCTTGCCCCGGGCTTTGATTCGTATTTTCAGGCGGTCTTCGTATTCACCTCAGCCTACGTCGAGGCAAAAATCGGCGCCACCAGGACCGTGCACTGCATCCGCGAGGACCAGTTATTCGACTATATAGTGAATCGTGAATCCGGCAAAAAGCTATCGCTGGAGGCGGTGGAGAAAATTTCGCAAGCGTTTTTGGGATTAGCGACTATGGAAGCCGGTTTCAGCGAAGAAACTCTGCGGCGGGATGGTAGCAAAACGCCGAATGCCTATGACCCTGCGCTCGACCCGGCCCACGCCGGCGAGACCTGCATGGCCGGAGCCAGGAGCTAGCCGTAACCATTCACGCGGAATTGAACCGGAGGAAACGGAGGCAACGGAGAAAGGAGCCTCCAAACTCTGGAAGGGTGTATCTGCGAGCGACCACTATTCGGTGACTCGCCTCCCACGGGCCGCAAGACAACTCCGTAGTTATTCTATCTTTGGCTTTCGGTTTGGCTTTCGTAGTGACGGACCACCTCGCGCACGAGTTCTGTGCTGCTGTTGAGATACAGTTTTTCTTTGATCCGCGCGCAGTAAGCCTGGACGGTCTTTACACTGACCCGAAGGTTTTCCGCTATTTGGCGAGTTCCGAGTCCCTTGCCGAGCAACTCAAAGACCGCCAGTTCCCGGTCGCTGAGTTGTTCAACCAGGGAGCGGGGGGCAAGGGTCTTGCCATCGACGAATTTCGTTGTGATGAGTTGCGCTATGGCATCGCTGAGGTAAAACCTACCCTCCAGGACCGTTCGAATTGCCTCGATGACCTTTTTGGTCGTCTCGCGCTTCATTATGTAGCCTTTGGCCCCGGCTCGCAAGGCGCGCTCGGCGTAGTGGGATTCTTCGTGCATCGAGAGGACCAATACCGACAGGTTTGGACAAGTCTGCAGGTCCTTAATCAGCTCGATGCCGGACGAATCCTTCAGCGAGATATCCACAATGGCGACGTCTGGTTTCGAAGCAGAGATCGCCTGGAGTGCCTCTGAAGCTGTCTCGGCCTCCCCACACACCGCGAGGTCCGGCTGCTGATCGATCAAGACGGTCAGCCACTCGCGCACCAAGGGGTGATCATCCACGATGAAGACCGTGCTTTTCCGCATGCCTGTGACTGGTGTCATCTTCGTGTCCCCACGACCGGGCTTCCTGGTTAGTTTTTCGTCAGGTCAGCCCGATTCCACCAACCGCCACCGAGAGCCTGAAACAGGGCTGCGGTATCGGTATAACGATTGGCCTGGGCTTGAACGAGGCTAAGCACCGCTTGCTGGTAGCCTTGTTCGGCGTTCAGGAGCGCGAGGTAGCCGGCATAACCGGCCTGCCATTGTTTCCTGGCCAGCTCGAGCGTGACGCCGGCTGCCTCCCTGGCTCCGGCGGCCGCGTTCAGGGCATCGGCATCCTGTTGGAGCGCGTTCAACGTGTCCGCCACATTCTGGAAGGCGGTCAGCACGGTGCTGCGGTATTGTTCGGCGGCCTGGACATAGGCCGCCCGGGCGGCGCGCTCTTTGTGCACCAGGGCACCGCCCTGGAAGATGGGCTGCGTCACGCTCCCGGCCAAAGTCCAAAAGCCCTCTCCCCCCGCAAAAATGCGGCCGGCTTCCAACGCCATGGTCCCAACGTCTGCGGTCAAGGTGATGTTCGGCAGGCGGTTGGCAACGGCGATGCCGATTTGCGCGCTCGCGGCGTGCAGATTCTCCCCAGCCTGGCGCACATCCGGGCGTTGCGCGACGAGTCGCGAAGGCAGGCTCAAGGGCAGTGCCTCGGGCAGTTGCAGACTCGAGAGTTCGAACTCCTCGGTCGGGCCCTGGCCCGGAAACCCTCCGGAAAGCGCCGCCAACAGGTCGCGCTGTTGAGCGAGCTGCTTGAGCAGAGGCGGGAGAGTGGCGGTGAGCTGAGCGAGTTGCGATTCCTGGGCGGCCACTTCGAGACGACTGACGCGGCCTTTGGCGAACTGGGTGCGCAACACCCGGAGGATATTGGTGTTGATCGCGATGAGCTCATAGCTCGCGGCAATTTGTGCGCGTATCGAGGCCTCCTGGATTGCGGCGGCAGCCACGTTGGCGCTTAGCGTGATATGCGTTGCTGCCAGGGCGAACCGCGCCTGCTCCGACTGAGCGTTCAGGGACTCAATCGTTCGCCGGTTGAATCCAAATACGTCCGGCACGTACGACACGCCGACCTGCGGAGTGTAAAGGTTGAAGTACAACGCCCCGGAGTTGGGCGTGGGCGAAATGTCCTCGGAAGACTTTTGGCGGGCCGCACTGAAGCTGCCTGTGACGCTGGGGAGCCAGGCGCCCTTCTGCGCGAGGACATTTTCTCTGGCGACGGTTAAGGCCGCTTGTGCCGCCTTGATGCCGGGGTTGTTCCTGAGCGAACGCTCAATCAGGTCGTTGAGCGGTTTCGAGCGAAAGAGCTTCCACCACTCTCCCGGAATGTCGAGTCCTTCAACAAATCGCTGGGCCGAGCCGCCGGCAATGTTCGTCGCGCCGCTGGTGGTCGAGACCGGGTTTAGGGTATAACTTCTAACCTCCGGTGGGGCGGGTTTTTTGAAGTTCGGCCCGACGGCACAACCGGCCAGGAGCAGGGGAGCAACGAGCCGAATCCCGAAGGTCGAAACCCCAAGAACCCGCGGGATTCGAAGGCCGTACAAGGCCCTTGCGAGCGTTGTACCCGGGTTTCGGCTTCGGCATTGCCCAGATCTTGGGAGGTTTTTCCTAAGCCGGAGTGATGCAGTCGATGATTTGCGGCCAGATATCCTGAAAGAATGGCATCTTTGAGGGTTGCAAGGGAACGAGCTACCCGCGGCAACCCTCGCGAAAGCGCCTTGAATTGAAAGGGTTGCCTCGTCCGGCCCACACGCCGAGTCACGGCAATCTGACGCAACCCTTTTCAGGGTTGGCGGGTTTGCGGCGCGCTTGACCCAGGGTAGCTCGTTCCTCGCAACCCTGGGCTGAGCGACGGAATCCCGTTGGGATTCCAAAAAACGCGACTGGCCGCGGCTAAGACCTGCTCCGCACTCCAAAGGTCTCGTGGGTGCTGAAAGGAAGGACTGATACAGGCGTCCAGAAGATGTGGGTAATGACGAGGGGTTTCGGCTCGTGTTCATGGTCTATGCTTCATTCCGGTGCCATTGATAGCGGCGGTATTCCTGCCGCCTGCCGTGATTGGTGCTCCGCCAAGGACCGCCGGGCCGATACCTCGCTGTCGGACCGGGCTTGTCGGTAGCGCGTTGAAGGGACTGCCAGGCCTGGACAGGAGCGGCCGGCCGGGTTGCTTTTCGATTGTAGTTCCCATTAACCCGCCCTTCGCCGCAATCGCAGACTGAACAAGACCAGGTCGCTGCGGAACCGTGGCATTTATGGGTGTGAGCGCGGCGCGCTCAACTCCGGCGCGTTGCGCTCCTATTTGCTCGTGGCTGCTCGTGCGCCATTTATCCCGCTCATCGCCGGAGCGGTACCGGGCGGCTGGTTGGGGACAAGCAGCCCTACCTTCCGCTTGCGCGAGTTTGCCTGAAAGGCGCGAGCCAGCTCCTCTTTCATCCACCTGCTCTTCCTTCGTGCCCACTCGGCTATTACGATTCGGGGATTCACGCGCGCCGTCGCAGGGACGGTCACCACTCCAGGCCGGACGAGTCTCGGAAGGCGCCGGTTCGGCGCCCTGACCTGGCCGCACAACAAGACCGGGTCCGAAGGTCAAAGCGCCTGAGCCGAGTAAAGTGAAAAGGAAACGCGCCGTTTTCATATTGGTTCCAACGAGGCCGGGTGAATGTCTGCCTGATTGCCATCGCCCTGCTGCAGGAATATTACTTTCAGGGCTGGCACAACGAGCAGGAGCATGATGGGCCCGACGAGCATCCCGCCCACGATGACGGTGGCCAGTGGACGCTGCACCTGGCTGCCAATGCCGGTGGAAATCGCGGCCGGAAACAGGCCGATGCACGCCGAGAGACTCGTCATCAACAGGGGGCGCATGCGGGTCGAAGCCGCGTGAAACATCGCTTCGAGCGTCGTGCCGCCGCGCAGCCTTGCCTGGTTATAATAAGTCAGCAGCAGAATACCGTTCATGACCGACACTCCGAACAAGGAGATGAACCCGATGGCGGCCGAAATGCTGAAGTTGAGGCCGGCAACATAAAGCGCCAAGACCCCGCCGGCGATGGCGAACGGGATTCCGGAAAGCGTCAGCAGGCACTCGAGCAGGGAATTGAACAGGGAGTAGAGCAACCCAATAATGAGCGCGAGGCTGACCGGCACCACGATTTCCAGCCGCCGCCGGGCTTCCTGCAGGTCCCCGAACTCGCCCGCCCAGACCATGCGATAACCGCTGGGCAGTTTTACATTCTTTGCGAGCCGCTCCTCCGCTTCGGCGACGGTGCTGCCGAGGTCGCGTTCGCGCACGCTGAATTTGATAGGGATAAACCGTTGTGTGCTCTCGTGATAAATCCAGGCGGCCCCGGTATCCAGGGTGATGGTCGCCAGATCGCTCAAGGGAATGTAGGCGTTGGCGCCGCTGCTCGTCGGAACGGCCACTTTGATATTGCGAATCTGGTCCACACTTTCCCGGGCTTCCGGCGCGAACCGGACCACGAGGCCGAACTGGCGATCGCCCTCCAGCACCGTGGTAGCCGCTGCGCCGCCCATCGCCGCCTGGATCACCGAGTTCACGTCCCCGGAATTGAGGCCGTAGCGGGCAGCCTGAGCGCGCTCCACCTTGATGTTCAGGTTCGGCTGCCCCAGGACCGGGAAAATGCCGAGGTCGGCAACCCCGCGCACCTGGCTCATCTCGTCCCTGACTTTTGCCGAAAGCTGCTCCAGCATCTCGAGGTTGGGACCGATGATCTTCACCGAATTGGCGCCTTTAACCCCTGAGATACCTTCCTCGATGTTATCCTGAATGTACTGCGAAAAGTTGAAAATGACTCCGGGCAGCTCGTTCTGGAGCTCCGCCTGGATTTGCTCGGTAAGTTTGTCCTTGGTCAGGCCCTTTGGCCATTGATCGTACGACTTGAGCGGGACAAAGAGTTCCACATTGGAAAATGGCGACGCGTCGCTGCCGTCATCCGGCCGGCCATGCTGTGAAACCACCGTGATCGCTTCCGGATGCCTCAGCAGGATCGTGCGCATTTTCCTGGTCGCCGCTTCGCCGTCCTGCAGCGAGAGGGTCATCGGCATCGAGGCGCGAATCCAAAAATTCCCCTCTTCCAGATGTGGCAAAAACTCGCTCCCCAGCCGCAGCCCCAGTAACGCGGCCACCGCAAGAAACACCAGGCCAAACCCGACTGTAACTCCACGATGAGCCAACGCCAGGCGCAGCGCGGGATTGTAAACCCGATGCAGAAGGCGGACGACTACGGTCTCGGCCTCCTTGACATGTTCGGGCAGGAAGAAGGAGGCGAGCACGGGCGTGATCGTGAACGTGGCGAGCAGCGCCCCGGCCAGAGCGTAGGCGTAAGTCTGCGCCATGGGCCCAAAAATCCGACCTTCCACCCCCTGCATCGTAAAGAGCGGCACAAAACCGGCGACGGTGATGAGCGCCGAAAAGAAAACCGCTCGGTCCACCTGCATCGCGCTGATCAGGATCAGACGCAGCCGGTCGGTCCAGCCCGGGCGGGTGGCGGAATGCGCCGCCCTCGTCGGGTCAGGGCCGTAAAAGCCGTCCACCAGGCGTTGCAGCCAGAGCTGCCGTTCTTCCGGCGTTCGTTGGAAATTGCGGAACACGTTTTCGACGAGGATCACCGCGGAGTCCACGATGATGCCGAAATCAACCGCCCCGACCGAGAGCAGGTTGGCGCTCTGGCCCTGGGCCACGAGCAACAGGATGGCGAAGAAGAGCGCAAACGGGATGTTGGTCCCCACGATGATGGCGCTGCGCAGGTCCCCGAGGAATACCCATTGAATCAGGAACACCAGCAGGCAGCCGAAGGTGAGATTGTGCAGGACGGTGTGAGTGGTGACCGCGATGAGCGAACCGCGGTCATAAAACGGGACGACCTTTACTCCCGGGGGCAAGCTGCCGTCGTGGTTCAGTTTCGCAATTTCGGCCTCCACCTTCGGCAGCATCCTTGCGGTCTGCTCGGCCCGGCTCATCACCACGATCGCCGCCGCCACATCGTCCTGATTGTCTCGGCCGCAAATGCCCAGCCGCGGCACGTAGCCCACGTTGACATTCGCGACATCCTTTACCAGCACGGGCACGCCGTTTGACTGGGAGAGGACGACGTTTTCGATGTCGTCCACCCTGCGGCCCTGGGTGAGGTCGTCCGCGCCGCCGTCGTCGATCAGGCCGACGCCGCGAATGTTGATGGACTGCTGGCCGATGCGGATTTCGCGCCCGCCCACATTGATATTGCCGTTGGCGAGGGCGGTGAGAATCTGGGGCACCGTCACGTTGTAGGCTTCGAGTTTGTGGGGAGCGACCTCGACCTCGAATTCCTTGGTGGTGCCGCCCCAGCTATTGACCGCGACGATGCCGGGAATCGTCAACAGGCGGCGCCGGACGATCCAATCCTGGACCGTGCGCAGATTGGTCAGTCCGAAATGTGGCGGACCGACCACCTGGTAACGATAGATTTCCCCGGTGGTGCTGTTCTGCTGGATCGTGGGCACCAGGCCGCCCGGCAGGGCGACGTTCTGCTGCAGGGCGATGGAGGCCTGGGTGTAAGCAAAGTGATAGTCCACCCCATACTTGAACACCACTCGCACAAACGACAGTCCATAAAACGAAGTGGAACGGATGACTTCGATGCCCGGGGTCGCGTAGAGGCCCACCTCAATCGGAACCGTGTAGTAACGCTCCATTTCCTCCGCCGAGAGGCCGGGCGCTTGCGCGGTGATTTCCAGAATGACGGGCGTCGGGTTCGGATACGCCTCGATATCGAGCTTTCTGAATGCGAAGTATCCGGCCCCAACAAACGCCAGCAACGCGAACACGATAATCGCGCGGCGGCTGAGACAGAGGGCGACAAGAGACTTAAGCATGGCGGTCGGATTGGATTATTGGATTATTGGATTATTGGATGGTTGGATTAATGGGTTGGTGGACGAGTGGATGACTGGATTGATGGACAGGTGGATTGGTGAACCGCAGGGTCTTGTCTAGTCAGTGGGTGGTGCGGTGAGCATGTTGCTCAAGAAAATGGCTCCCTGGGTTACCACGAGCTCTGCACGCTGAAGGCCTTGGAGGACCTGGTATTGGCCGTCTTGTTGCAGGCCGACCCTGATGATTCTTTGCGCAAAGCGATGCCGGTCGGTCGTAACCCATGCCGCCATCGTCCCATCGCCATTTCGAACCACGCCGGTCATCGGGATGGCGGTGGACTCGACGGGGTCCTGGACTCGAATCAGGAAGTTGGCGAGCATGCCGGGCCTCAACTCGTTTTGAGGGTCCGCGACTTCAGAGCGCACCGTCACCCGGTGGGTGTTCATGTCCACGGTGGCGTAGATTTTGGAAATCGAGCCGGTGAACACGCGGCCGGGATACGCCATTACTCTGACCTGCACTGGCTGTCCGACGTGGTAAAGCGGACTCTCGCTCTCGGGCACATTCGCGAGCATCCATTTGGTTGAGACATCGGCCACTGAGAAGGGGGCGGTCCCGGTTCCGGGCTGGACGAGAAGCCCCGGAGGCGCATTGAAGGCGGTAACCTGGCCGGCGAGCGGACTGCGTACGACCAGGGCCGGGTCTATCTTGCGCGTCTGGATAATCTGCTCAATTTCGGCCTCCGTCTTGCCGAAAACGCGAACGGCGTCTCGCGCCGCCTTGAGGGCTCCTTCGGCGCTTTGTTGGTCCGAGGTTGCCTGCTCGATTTCTCTTTGGGAAACCCCGTTCGTTCCATAGAGATCCCTTACACGCGCGAGTTCCTTGCTGGTCAAATCGAGGTTTGCCGCCGCGCCGATCAGAGTCGATTCGGCCTGAATCAGGTCCGGGCTGTCGATCGTATAGAGCGATTGCCCCTTTTGAACCTCGTCTCCGAGCTCGGCGAAGGTCTTGAGGATTTTTCCCTGGTAGGGCGGGAAGACCTGAACCGACAGGTCGTCAACGAAACTGATGCTACCGACCGCTCCCTTTTCAACGGGGAAGAGATAAGTCCCGACCGGTTCGATTTTGACCGCATTCAACTGGCTGGGAGCCAGTTCCACGGCGGCGTCGAGCGGTGAGGCATTGGAAAGCGGACGCGGGCGTTGGACCAGGTTGGTGTTTGCGGCCTGGCCGGACCCGCGCCGAAGCAGGAAACCTGCCGCCAGAATAGCCGCAACGGTCACAGCCATTGCGGTTGCCCGCCCGCCGGGCTTTAATGGGCTTCTCATTGTGAATCGAACGATTCCGAGCTCCTGCCGCCTGGCGCTCGCGAGGACAAAGTGGCTGAGCCGGAGGCCGGCTCCGAGTCACTCTGGTTCTCCCAGGCGACGAAACGAGTGATGGAACGGGTTTTGGTTTACCAGGCTGAACAGTAGCGAGGGGCAATTTCTTGTCTATTGGGCGGAGTATAATTCTCGTATAGGGCGCGGCCTCATTCTGGTGTAGGGCGATGCCCGCCACGCGCCGCCCCGGGCCAAGGAGCGCAGCCGGATTCTTCTGACCAGTATCGAAGTAGTTTCGCGAGCCTTTGAGACGCCCAAGGCGTCACGCGTACCAGCCCGGGCCCAAAGCCTCGCGCCGGAGAATTAGCCGGAGAATTAGTTTGAATTAGCTTGAAAGAGTGGGCGGTGGCTGCTATGTAAAACCCGGTTCCTAACGCCAGCACCAGAACGAATTGTTATGGCACAGGCAGAGGCGTTTTTTCAAAGGCGGCCATTCGGCGCGACCCTGCGGCGCGACGCGTGGTGGGCGCAGCCTGCCTTTGTGTTTCTTGGCCTTTCCGCGTTCGTGGTTTATTCGACGTGGGCAGCGTTCCAAGGTGAGCACTACTATTCGGGGCCGTACCTGTCGCCGTTTTACTCGCCGGAAATCTTTGGTTCATCACCGCACAGCCTGTTCGGGCCGAAGCCGGGCTGGTGGCCCGGCTGGTTGCCGTTCTCGCCGGCGCTATTGATCCTGTGGGCGCCCGGCCTGTTTCGCCTGACCTGCTACTATTACCGCGGCGCTTACTACAAAGCGTTCTGGGCAGACCCGCCGGCATGCACGGTGGGCGAGCCCCGCAAGAGCTACCTGGGCGAGGGTTCGTTTCCGCTCATCCTCCAGAACGTCCATCGCTATTTCCTTTACCTCGGGCTGGTGTTCCTCTGTGTCCTGGCGCACGACGTTTGGGAGGCCATGTGGTTTCTCGATCCGGCCACCGGCAAGCAGACGTTCGGCATCGGCGTCGGGACGTTAGTGCTCGCGGTGAACGTCGTTCTCCTGAGCGGTTACGCGCTGGGCTGCCACTCCTTGCGGCATCTGGTGGGGGGATTTCTCGATCAACCCTCGCGAGCCCCGCTCTGTGCGAAAACCTACAGTTGTGTGAGTTGCTTCAACCACCGTCACATGCTCTGGGCCTGGTCGAGCCTTTTCTCGGTTATGAGCGCCGACATTTACGTCCGGCTGTGTTCGATGGGGATCTGGAGAGATTGGCGCATTTTCTGAGCGTGGAAACGCTATGGAATATGAAACTCATGAACACGACGTGCTGGTCATCGGCGCAGGTGGCGCCGGTCTGCGCGCGGCCATCGAAGCGTCGGCTGCCGGTGTCTCGGTGGGCATGGTTTGCAAATCGCTGCTGGGCAAGGCCCACACGGTGATGGCAGAGGGGGGCATCGCGGCGGCGCTGGCCAACGTGGACGAGCGGGACAATTGGAAGGTCCATTTCACGGACACGATGCGCGGCGGCCAATACGTCAACAACTGGCGCATGGCCGAGTTGCACGCAAAGGAAGCCCCCGACCGCGTCCGTGAACTCGAGGCCTGGGGTGCGGTTTTCGATCGCACGAAGGATGGCCGAATCCTGCAGAGAAATTTTGGCGGCCACAAATATCCCCGCCTGGCACACGTCGGCGACCGCACCGGCCTGGAGATGATCCGCACGCTCCAGGACCACGGTATCCATCGGGGCATCGATGTGCACATGGAGCACACCGTGTTGGCGTTGCTCAAGGACGGTGGCCGCGTCGTCGGGGCATTAGCTTACGAGCGCGAGCGTGGCCGGTTCAAAGTGTTCCGGGCCAAAGCGGTGGTGCTCGCCACCGGTGGTATTGGCCGGGCTTACAAAATCACCAGCAACAGTTGGGAGTACACCGGCGACGGCCATGCGCTGGCCTACCACGCCGGGGCGGAATTGATCGACATGGAGTTTGTGCAATTTCACCCCACAGGCATGGTCTGGCCCCCGAGCGTGTGCGGCATTCTCGTCACCGAAGGCGTGCGCGGCGAGGGTGGAATTCTGGTGAACAAGGAAGGCAGGCGTTTCATGTTTGCCGACATTCCCGAACTTTACAAAGCCCAGACCGCCGACACTGCAGAAGAAGGCTGGCGGTATTGCCAGGGCGACAAAAGCGCGCGCCGTCCGCCCGAGCTCCTGACACGCGATCACGTTGCGCGCTGCATTGTGCGGGAAATCAAGGAAGGCCGCGGCAGCCCGCATGGCGGCGTGTTTCTCGACATTTCCTGGATCAAAGAAAAAATGCCCGATGCCGCCGAGCACATTAAACGGAAGCTGCCGAGCATGTACCACCAGTTCAAACAATTGGCGGACATCGACATCACGCGCGAGCCGATGGAAGTCGGACCCACGACGCACTACATCATGGGCGGCATTCGCATCGATGCAGGCACGCAGATGTGCAGCCTGCCTGGGTGCTTTGCCGCCGGCGAATGCGCGGCCGGGATCAATGGCGCGAATCGTCTGGGGGGCAACTCCCTTTCCGACCTGTTGGTGTTCGGCAAACGAGCGGGGGAGTTCGCCGCCAAGTTCGCCGCCGAGCACCCGGCCGGCGCCATCGACGCAGACCAGGTCGAAACCGTGGCCCGCCGGGCTCTCGAACCCTTCGAGCGCGCTGCCAATGGCGATGGCTCTTATCAGGTCCAGCATGACTTGCAGGACATGATGCAAGACCTCGTCGGCATCGTGCGCCGGGAGGACGAGATGGCGCGCGCGCTGGACGGTTTGCGGAAACTGTGGGAACGGGCCAAACGCGTGGGCGTCACCGGCAACCGCGAATATAACCCGGGCTGGCACACCGCCCTTGACCTGACGAACCTGCTCACTGTGTCCGAAGGCATCACGCGTTCGGCCCTCGAGCGAAAGGAAAGTCGCGGCGCCCATTTCCGCGACGATTATCCGAGCAAGGACGCCGCGTATGGCAAGGTCAACATCGTGGTTTGGAAGGGGCCCGATGGGACAATGCAGCTCCGTCGCGAGCCGCTGCCCGAACTGCCGGCGGAGTTGAAACAGATTATCGAGGAGCTGAAATGAAAACCGCCACCTTCCGCATCTGGCGTGGCGACGCCAACGGCGGCCAGTTCCGCGACTACACGACCGAGGTCTCGGAGGGCATGGTCGTGCTGGACGCCGTTCATCGCGTTCAGTCCACCCAGGCCAACGACCTGGCTTGCCGCTGGAATTGCAAGGCGGGCAAGTGCGGCTCCTGTTCGGCGGAAATCAACGGCCTGCCCCGGCTGATGTGCATGACGCGGCTCAACGCCCTGCCGCTGGACCAGCCTGTGACGATCGAACCGATGAAGGCCTTCACACCCATCAAGGATTTGGTCACGGACGTTTCATGGAACTTTCGCGTAAAGAAAAAAATCAAGCCATTCAGACCGCGCCCGCCCGACGCGCCCGACGGCACTTGGCGCATGATGCAGGCCGACATCGATCGCGTGCAGGAATTTCGCAAGTGTATTGAATGTTTTCTCTGCCAGGACGTCTGCCACGTCCTGCGCGAACATCACAAGCACGAGGAGTTCATCGGGCCGCGCTTCCTGGTTTATGTGGCTGCGCTGGAAATGCACCCGCTCGACACCGGGAGCCGCCTGCAGGAATTGAAACAGGCCCACGGCGTCGGCTACTGCAACATCACCAAATGCTGCACTAAGGTTTGCCCCGAAAACATCACCATCACCGACAACGCCATCATTCCTCTGAAAGAGCGAGTGGTGGATGACTTTTACGATCCCTTGGGGTGGCTGTTGAAACTATTGCGCCCCAATCATTGAATGGAGGGACTCATGTTCGAGTTAAAACAACTTTCCCGCGAGGCCATCCCGGCCGCCCTTGAAAAAGCGATGCGTTATCGCTTGCTGAATGAGCCGGCTGAGGCCGAGAGTATCAGCCTCGACGTGCTGCGCACTGAGCCGGACAACCAGCAGGCCCTGGTGATCCTGTTGCTGGCCCTGACGGATCGCTTCAGCAAAGGTTACGCCGTCGGGGTTACGCAGGCCCGGGAGCTCCTACCTCGCCTCCGCGACCCGTACGAACAGGCCTATTACGCCGGGATCATCTGCGAGCGCCGGGCCAAGGCCCGGCTTCAGCGGGAAGGTCCTGGCTCCGGCTCCGGAGCCTACGAATTCCTCCGCGAAGCCATGGCGTGGTACGAAAAAGCCGAAGCTCTGCGTCCCCCGGGAAACGATGACGCGCTGCTGCGCTGGAATGCCTGCGCCCGCATGATCATGGGCAACGGACTTGTGGCAGGGGCCGAGGAGCGGACTGCGTTGCAGTCGGAGTAGCCGCAGGTCTTCATCTGTTACCTGCAACCTTCAACTTGCAACTGGGAACCGCTTCATCGCGACGCCATCTCGGATTCTTCGGAAGCAGTCAGGGCCAGGACGGCCCAGCTTGTGGCTGCGGCGGAAAGCCAGGCATCGCGGCCGTGGGGGAAGCCGCTGTTCCTCATGGTTGGCTGGAACGGGAAAGCGCGACGATGCACGTGCCAGGTCCCGTCTTCGAGTTGGGTGCTCAGGAGATACTTCCGGCCGCGTTCGAGGGCAGGGGAGGAACCCAGCAGCAGCGTGCTGACCTTGAGCGCATAAATCGCCTGTCCAGTGGCGTAAGCGTCGCTGCCCAGGGTGGGCAATTGGGACCAGCCGCCGTCGGTGTGCTGTTGTGCCAGCAGACCGTCTCGCAGGGGCTTCATGCGGCGGGGTGATTCACCCGCCCAACTCAGGCCCAGGAGCTGATAGATCCGTTCTTCATTGGTGACTGGCTGAACTCGCGACAGCCATCGGCGGGCTTCGTCCACGCGCCTGGCGAATTCAGCTCTTCGCCCTGGGAGCGGGTAGCGCTGCAACGCGTGAATCGCGAGTGAGGTAGCGCCCACGTCGCTGGACTGGATGGGAGGGCGCGGCAGATTATTAAACCAGCGGCCGTCGGGCGCCTGGATCGCCGCCAGGTGGTGCACCGCTCCGTCCGTGTATTCGTCCGCGGGCAAGTCCGCCCCGGCATAACCAAAGAGCGCATAGCCTTTGGTGTGGACCGGCTCGGGATGAAAGAGCGCTTGAAAGTCCGTCTCCGGATTCTTCAGTTCACCGGCGGTCACTATCTTTACGAGCTGCGCTTCAGCTCCGAGGTCAACCGGGATGCCACGCTTTCTGGCCTGGCCGATTGCCGCCAGCGGCAGGAATTGTTGATGGCAGGAGACGCAGTCCTGGTGGGAGGCATGATTGACGAAAGCCTGCTTGGATTCGAGCGAGGTTCGCTGGAGCGGCGGTATGGCGCGGCTGATGGCGGCCCGGACGGCGGCAGGCTCAAGGTTATCGGGCAGCGCCCGCAAAGAAGTAGCGACCGTGGTATCAGGAGTTTCGTTGGTCGCGCCGGATGCCAGGAGTGTCTGCAGAATCCTGGTTTTACCGCGGCATCGCGCCAGCATCAGCGGCGTCTGTGGCACAGCCAGAAACGCATCCACCGCCCCACCGCCGTCGAGATTCGGATCGGCCCCGTGACTGAGCAACACCTTGACCAAAGCCGGATCGTTTCTTTCCGACGAAGCCGCCCAATGCAGAGGCGAGAAACTGTCGCCGCCGTTGAGGTGGTTCACCTCGGCGCCGTGTTCGATGAGAAAACGGGCGGCGTCCGCGTGGTCGGCCCACACCGCTTGAGACAAAGGCGTGCCCAGCATTCCTTCGCTATTGACGTCCGCGCCGCGGTCGAGCAGCAGCTTGAGCGTGGAGAGCTGGCCGCGGTAGGAGGCCCACATCAGGGCACTGCGCCCGCCGCCAAAAATAAAACCCGGCTGACTCATCCCGGGTTGCGCGTTGGGCTTCGCGCCATGTTTGAGCAACAACTCTATTGACCGATTATCGCCTCCGGCGGCGGCGGCCATCAGAGCGGTGGCGCCCCAAAGGTTGGTGGCGTTTGGGTCGGCTCCGCGTGACAGCAAAGCCTCGACCGTGCGGTGCGAATCCCGGAGGCGGGCGGCCAGCATGAGCGCGGTATTTCCCAAACCCGAGTGCGCGTTCACTTCCGCGCCTCGTGCCAGCAGGAGCTGAACCTTGTCGGCATCGAATGAGGCGCGCATCAGCGGGGTGGCCCCGGCTGCGTTCCTGGTATTGACTTCGGCCCCGCGCTCCACCAGGAGCTTCATGCAAGGCACATCCCCGTAAACCGCTGCGAGCATGAGTGGCGTGTTGCCTTCGGCGTCCCGTGCCTCGACGGCTGCGCCGGCGTCCAGCGCCTTTCGCAGTTCGCGCGCCTTTCCGTCGCGCAGCACCGCTCGGTAATCGGGGCTGATTTCCGGCGCCGCCGGGTCAGCAGCCACAACCGCCAACGCCCCGGCCCAAAGCAGAGCCAGGCCCAAGCCATAGAATGTTCGCCATGTACGCACAAGAAAGCCGTTCGAGTCCCGGGGATTTGTCGCGCTTATTTAACTTCTTTGCCGGCGAGTTGTCCATCATAATAACGAGCTGCACGCCTGGCGCGGGTTGCGCCGCAACAACAGGAGTTGGGGTGCGGGAACCCTGCGCGCGCGGGGGCCTACGCGAGACTTTGAGACGCCAAAGGCGTCTTTCATACCAGCCCAGCCAGGCCGTTGGCCTGAAGTAAATGCGCCCCTTGTTTAGACCCAACTTTAGGACGGGCGGTGGGAGGTATATTTCCGCCCTTATATGCAGAAACTGCTCCAACGCTCCCACCTCGCAGCTCTCGAAGAGTTTCATCCCAAACGCGATAAAAGCTAAAGGCCAAAAGACCTCTTGATTTCACCGTGAACAACCCTATAAGAGCTCCTTTGGCACAACACACACCTACTTATGCAACAATTGCACGCGAAAATTCGGGAGGCGATGATGACCAATAGAGCGAACAGGGAAGCCCCGGCCAATGGGCCCACGCGGCGGCAGGCGCTCATCGGCGTGGCGTTCGCATTCGGTGGACTCACATTGGGCGTAACGGAGGCCTGGGCTGAACCCGATGAGGAAATCTCCCGTACGGCGGAATCCATCCACCAGGAGCCGGTTTTCAAAGCGAGCCGGAAGCGCGTTTACGAAGCGCTCACCGATGCGAAGAAGTTCGACAAGGTCATCCAGCTCAGTGGGGTCATGGAATCCATGCCTCCGGGAGGCAAGCCCACCGAGATTAGCAGTGAAGTAGGAGGCGCGTTCGCACTCTTCGATGGGTATATTACGGGACGACACATCGAACTCGTGCCGAACGAGCGAATCGTGCAGGCCTGGCGAGCGGGGAGCTGGGCTCCGGGCGTTTATTCGATCGCGAAGTTCGAGCTAACGGAGCAGGGCACCGGCACCCGGCTCGTCTTTGATCATACGGGCTTTCCCAAGGGCACGGGAGAACACCTGGCGTCGGGGTGGAAGGCCCACTATTGGGAGCCACTGGCCAAATCCCTCGCTTAGATTAGCAGGGACGCTGCCCACAGGCTCCCCATCTCTTTTTATGTTTTATCGTTTCACTCAGGTTGTGGACTTGAGACTTGGGACCTCGGCCTTTGGCCCTTGACACCAACGATCCGGCGGTGCATTAAGAAGCTATGAAGCCCTGCAGCCCTGACCCATCGCGCTTGGCGGCAACGCGGAGACGGGACCCCAAACGAGGCTTCACCTTGATCGAACTCCTGGTGGTGATTGCGATCATTGCCATTCTGGCCGCCATGTTGCTGCCGGCCCTGACCAAGGCCAAGCTCAAAGCTCAGGGCGCCCATTGCATAAACAACCTGCGACAGCTCGAACTGGGGTGGCTCATGTACGCTCACGACAACCGGGACTTTCTCCCGGGGGACAAATGGCAGGACGAGGCGAACCACATCCCGAACGACGGCAATTGGATCACCGGTTGGCTTACTCCCCTGGGTTCGCCGCCGAACAACACCGATAACACCAACATCAATTATTTGCTCGATCCCACCTATAGCCAGGTCGGCCCCTATGTCAAAAACGCCGGCGTTTACAAATGCGTCGCGGACAAAAGCACTGCGCTGGTCAACGGCGCACAACTGCCCCGGGTGCGCAGCATGTCCATGAACTGTTGGATGGGGCCCAACTCGCCCGCCTGGAATGGAGAGCCTTTCCAAGTCTTTGCCAAGCTTACCTCGATCCTTACGCCCTCGCCATCGGATGGCATTGTGTTCATCGACGAGCGATCCGACAGCATCGATGACGGTTATTTTGCCATCGACGAGGTCACAGCCCAGTTGGTCAATCTGCCAGCCGGCTACCATAATAACGCCAGCGGGGTCACTTTCGCCGATGGCCATGCCGAGATTCACAAGTGGCGCGATGGCCGGACCCTGCCGTCCCTTTCGACCTCATTTCAGAAGTTTGTAAGTTGCCCCGGCAGCCTCGATCTGCTTTGGCTGCAGCAGCACGCCACCAGTCACCAGTGAACCCGCCACGTTGGCCGGGGCTCATACTCCTCCCGCAGCTCTGCTGAATCAGGCTAACATGTGAGCTCGGTCGCTCACACGTGAGCACACCACCTAACGCTTCGGTGGCGGGGTACGGTTTGACAATTTCAGGTGAGTGACTGCCAAGAAGCGGTGAGATGAATTCTGAGGTCTTCAGTAAATCCAACCTAATGATCGCAGGAGATAAATCGACGGAAATGGTCGAAAAGACTATCACGAGAATCACGAAAGAATTGCCCGAGAGAACGGCAATCGTCCGATGCAACGGTTTTAGATGTCTGGCCGTCTCGGACAAAGTTGGCGTGTGGCGGGATGGGAACGGCCATGCGTTGAACGTGGTGGAGGTAGTGGAAGAAATTTAATGCCTCGGCCGGGTGAGTGCTGCCAGGGCGGAGCGCCGGCAGGTTGCCTGCCCACACTTTCCGAACAGCCAAAGCCGGCACTCTAACGGATAACGGATCGCACGAGGACATCGTCCGAAAAAGAAATACTTTGCCCGGTAGGTCCTGGTAAGATGCGGGAGGTTTGCGCTATGGCCGGAAGGTCGCAGGCAAGGCGGCGGCCCGGCGCAAATCCCCGATCTGCTTCTCCCCGGCGTCGAGCCAGCGCCGCGCAACTTTCCGGACCGCCACCAAATTGCTCCCGCTGACTCCGATCAACGAGTAAAACTCCCGTTGTTCCACCTGCTCGTTGGGCAAAGACCAGAAGTCCATGCCGGCCGGCGAGAAATGGTTCGGATATGTGGTGAGTGTGTCCGCGGCGACGTCATGCGCCTGGCTATTGAGCCACCCAATCGGCCAATGGTCCCACGAATGTGAGCCCCAGCCCCATCCGCCAGTGTCGTTGAACGAGTGCTCCTTGATACGCGTGAACTCATGGCGGAACCCTCCGGCGTCGCCCATGACGCAGAAAGCCGCGCCGTCGCGTTGAGGGACGACCATGACGACACCCGGAGAGTCGTCCAACAGTTTCCACGCGCAACCCGCGCGGCGTGGGGTCGAGCGGAACAGCTCCCCCGGCTTGCGCTGCCAGAAAACATCGTAACGATTGGTGGAGAAGGTATCCAGCACCGCCAGTGCATGACTCTCGCCGGTTTGCGGTTCCCGCTCGAGGACATCGTACCAGAGTTTGCCGGCCGGGCACATCGCGATCATCTCGATGGGCTCGCGCGCATACCCGCGGTTCTGGCCCGGCATCAAGGTGGTGAAGGTTTGCCGCCGCAGGATGTGGCCGTTCGGGAACGCCCAAAAATCCTCGACGGCGCGGTACGCGCGTTCGCCGGTGTCCTGGTTGACGCCGAAGTAGGTCCAGCGCACCCACACACGTTCGGGCCCGCGTTCGAGCACATCGACGAAGCTGTTCTGCTCCTGGCGGCCGAAGTTGTTGAACAACTCCGCCCACCCCTCGTTCCCTTCGAAGAACTGGAAGCATTGGCCCGCTCCGGAGGGGAACTCGAACCAGGGGCAGTAACTGCCCTCGTGGCAAAAAACGAAACGAAACGGAAATCTCTGCCAGGAAATCACCAAGGCCCGCTTGGGATTGAGATCAGCGTGCGGCGGACCAGGCATAGGTCCTTTGTATCCGCCAAACACGTAGTCCGAAACCTCGGTGACCGAAACACTTTTGACCTGCTGTCTGCCCAATTGGGCCATCGAAATCGCCGGGACCTTGAGCAAGGGGTCAGCGGCTGCGGCAGGCGCGCAGCGGCTGGTTAATGGGGAGGAGAAAGCCAGGGTGAGCAGCACTGCCAACCGCGCGATAGTACCACGCGCGTGCCTTAGTATTATAGGAAACGAAATAAGGAGTCTCTGATCTCGCGGTGCGCCGCGATCTTTGCAATAGATCAGAGACTCCTTACGTTGTCTCCTACAAGCGAGAGGGATTTCCACATAGGGTCTAACGTTGTGCGATGTCATAGTTCCAATCTACGTAGACTCCGGTTTCAGAGCGTGCAGGATCTTCTCGGTGTCATAGACGCACCCGGCCCAGATCCCGCCGCTTGCCAGTTGCAACGTGGCCCACAGCCGCGTGTCCTGCGGAAGAGCCGGATGCGCCGCCAAGTCGGTCCGCGATTGCCGCAGCGCCAGGACCTGGCTGCCCTCCGCGGGCGTAAACCACCGTTCGCCTTCGCCAACCAAATCCACGCTGCCCTCGCAGCGGCGAGTATCAATCAGAATTTGAACAGTGTCTCCTTCCAAGAGCTTGCCAATCGGTCCGCCGGCGAGGGCTTCGGGGCTGACGTGCCCGATGCAGGCGCCGGTCGAGACGCCGGAGAAGCGGGCGTCGGTCAGAACGGCGACCTGTTTTCCGAAGGGCAGATGTTTGAGTGCGCCGGTGACCTGGTAGGTCTCTTCCATGCCGGTCCCCAGCGGCCCGACACCCGCGAGCACCAGAACGTCGCCGGCATGGATGCGTCCTTGCTTGATGGCGACCATCGCGGCGGGCTCACTGACAAACAGGCGCGCCGGCCCAGCCTTACGATAACAACCCGCGGCGTCGAGGAGGGAAGCATCAATAGCGGCGCACTTCACTACCGCGCCTTCCGGGGCAAGGTTGCCTTGGACAAAGGCGAGCGTGCTGGCCAGCCCGCATTCCCTGGCTCGCGAGGGCGGCAGGATGACCTCGTCCGGCTCGACACCATCGAGCTTCAGGAGCAGGTCGCGGAACCGGCGGCGGCGTTCCGATTTCTCCCATTCATCGAGGTTTTCATCCAGCGTCTTGCCGGTGACCGTGAGCGAGCGAGTGTGGAGCAACCCCAAATTGCGCAAGTGCAGCATCACTTCGGGCACGCCGCCCGCGAGAAACACCCTGATGGTGGGATGGTGCACAGGGCCATTGGGCAGAACGCTGACGAGCCGCGGAACGCGACGGTTTATCGCGATCCAGTCCTCGACCGTCGGGGCAGGGAAGCCCGCCGCATGAGCAATGGCCGGGATATGCAACAACAGGTTCGTGGACCCGCCAAACGCGGCGTGCAGCGTCATGGCGTTGCGAAGGCTCTCCTGAGTCAAAATGTCGCGTCCGCGCAAACCCTTGGTTTCGAGATGATGCAGGGCGCGGGCCGAGCGCCGCGCCAAATCAAGCCAGACCGGCTGCCCGGACGGAGACAGGGCAGAGTGGGGCAAAGAGAGGCCCAACGCTTCACTGACCACCTGAGCGGTGGCGGCCGTGCCGAGGAATTGGCAGCCGCCGCCCGGAGAAGCGCACGCCCGGCAACCGAGCTCCGCCGCTTCGGAAAGGGTGACCAGACCATGGGCGAACCGGGTTCCTAACGTCTGAACGGTGCCGGCGTCCTCGCCTGTTTCCGGCGGCAAGGTCACCCCCCCGGGCACGACGACGGACGCGAGGTCCCTCAGTCCGGCTACCGCCATCATCATCGCGGGCAGTCCTTTATCGCAAGTGGCGATGCCGAGAACACCGGCGCGCCGGGGCAGAGAGCGGGCGAGTCTCCGCAACACGATGGCGGCATCATTCCGGTAGGGCAGGCTGTCGAACATCCCTTCCGTGCCCTGAGTGCGTCCGTCGCAAGGGTCGGAGCAATATCCCGCGAAGGGGATGACGCGCAGCCGCCGAAATTCCTCCGCGGCGGCTTTCACGAGCAGCCCGATTTCCCAGTGGCCGGTGTGATAGCCGAGGGCAATGGGCTTGCCATCCGGCGCGCGCAGGCCGCCCTGCGTGCTCAAGATGAGAAATTGTTTGGCGGCGGTGTCCGACGCTTCCCAGCCCATGCCGGCGTTCTGTGTGAGTCCGAAGATATCCCCGCTGGGGGCGTTCTTCAGCATGTCCTCGGTAAGCGGCAAGTTCCCCACCGGGCCAGGCGCGCGGGTCCGAACCTGGAAAATGTCCGCAACAGGAGGATCAGACGAATCATCGACGGAGCTCATCGCGTCATTGAACCATTTGGGAGCGGCTTGGTTCAAGGGCCGAGTATCCAACGGATGCGATTTGAACTGACCGACCGAAGGCCGTGGTAACATTGAAAGCGGCAGAAGACAGCCGCACTCCAAGACCTGTCGGAGGCAAACCGCGCGGACGCCCTCGCATGAGTCTTGGAGTGCGGCTGTCTTCTGCCGCTTTCCGGCCCTGAGCTGACGGGCCCGCCTTGCGCGTTTTCTGTTTCGGCAACACGTAATTTCCGGCGGAACTGCGAGCCAGACCCCCGCTGCAACGATTGACCGATTCTTTAGACCGTGCCCGAAAGCCCTTGGAAGTAGCGCAGATTTTCAATCTGCTGTATCGCAGAATTGCATTCTGCTTCGGCTAGCGCTCAGCGAGATCTCCGTAGCTTTCGACGCACGGCAGATTACAAATCTGCGATACAGCAGATTGAAAATCTGCGTTACGCCCAGGGGGAATTGGTAGGGCGTGCTGTCCCCAGCGCGCCGCACTGATGCCAGGGATGAACGGCGCGCTGGGGACAGCGCGCCCTACCGCGATTGAATTCCAGGTCGACCTTCGCGTTGGGGCTTGGTACAAGTGTCCCTGATTCTGATGCCTATCAGGCAACAACGCTGGCTGCGCATAATCCCCGTGGCGCTGATCATGTACACCATCTCGTATATCGATCGCACCAACATCGCCCTGGCGCTGGATCCCAAGCTGTCGCCGATGATGCAGTTCCTGGGGATGGATGACAAAATCAAGGGTAACGCCGTGGGGATTTTTTTCTTCGGCTATTTGCTGCTGCAAATTCCCAGCGGCTATCTTGCGAATCGTTGGAGCCCTCGGAAACTCATCAGCATATTTCTCATCTGTTGGGGCGCCTGCGCGATCGGATGTGGGCTGGTCAACACCACCGCTCAATTCAGAACGATGCGCTTTCTGCTAGGGGTGGCGGAGAGCGGAGTATTCCCATCGACCCTGGTACTGCTGTGCAATTGGTTTCCACGCGCCGAGCGCGCCCGAGCGAACGCTTACTGGAACCTGTGCCAGCCATTGGCCGTAGCGGGAGCCGCCCCCATCACCGGCGCGCTGCTGGGGGTTTGGGGCTGGCGTGCGGCGCTTATCGTAGAAGGTGCGCTTCCGCTTATTTGGATACCTGTTTGGTGGTTTTATATCAGCGATCACCCAAGGGAAGCCAAGTGGATTTCAAGGGAGGAACGGGAGCATCTTGAAACCACGCTCGCGCAAGAGGCAGCGGAACTGGGAACAGCGAAACCAGGATCATTATGGGACGCGATAACAGAGCGTTCGGTGCTATTGGCGCTGCTGGTGATGGTGCCTATCTATTTTTTCGAGAATTGTGCCGCCTACGGCTGTAACACTTTCCTCAGCGAGGCGCTCAAGGGCCATGGCAAGAATTTCACGCCGTTGCAAACCGGGATTCTTTATGCCATTCCGTACCTGGTGACGGCGGTTGTCATGATTCTGGTTTCGCGTCACTCGGACAAAACGCAAGAACGCCGCGGTCATGTTGCTTTCGTCTATTCAGTCGCCGGCCTTTGTCTCATCGCCAGCGTCCTCAGTAGTCGATATTCATTCTGGCTTTCCTATGGATTCCTTTGTTTTGCCATCCAGGGACCGTTTGCGGGTCTGGCCCCGTTCTGGGCGATTCCCTCCGAAACCATGCCTCGAATCGTCGTCGGCACGGTGATGGGTTTGGTAAATGCTTTTGGAAACCTGGGCGGCTGGGCGGGCAATTATACCTTCGGATGGTTAAAGGAAGAAACGGGTGACATTGTGGTTCCCTTCGCGGTTTTGGGCACTGGTTTGCTGGTCGGCGCACTGCTGTGTTTTCTGCTGCCCAAGCGCAAAGTCACACAAACGCTGACGCCGGACGGAGCCAGCACCCTGATTAAGGGCATTTAGGCGTAAGAGACAAACAAGAATGAAAATTTGCAGGTTCGAGAATGCCGAGGGCGATATTAAGATTGGCCTGGTCGAAAACGATTCCACAATTATCGATTTGTCACCGACAGGGATGGATCGTTTGGGCCGAGTGCTGGAAAGCGAAGATCCCCAGGCACAAGTAACAGCTCTTTGCCATCCGCAACTGCCACGCTGGACACTTTCTGAGGTTTGTTTGCAGGCACCGGTCGATGGACAAGAGGTGTGGGCCGCCGGCGTGACCTATCTCCGCAGCAAAAAGGCGAGGATGGAAGAGTCGGATTTCAGCGCGACGGCATACGACCGCGTCTATGCGGCAGAACGGCCCGAACTTTTCTTCAAATCATTGTCCGAGAAAGTAGCTGCTCCGGGTGAAGCGGTAGGCATCCGGCGGGACGCGCGCTGGAGTGTGCCAGAACCGGAACTGGCCCTGGTGCTGAATTCCCATGGCCGGGTTACAGGCTACACCATTGGGAACGACATGAGTTCGCGCGATATCGAAGGCGAGAACCTGTTGTATCTGCCGCAAGCCAAGATCTACCGGCATTCCTGTGCGCTGGGACCGTGGATCCTCGTCGGCGCCAGCGAATCGGACGCGCGCGAGTGGACCATTGCAGTGGCTATCGAACGGGCTGGCGCGCGGGTGTTCCAAGGTGAAACGTCGATCGGGCAGATCAAGCGCCGCTTTGAGGATTTGGCGCGGTTTCTGTTCCGCAGCCAGGACTTTCCTCGCGGCGCGGTCCTCCTCACCGGCACCGGGATCGTGCCGCCGGAGGGTTTCACACTCAAGGAGAACGATGTGGTCGAAATTCGGATCAGCGGAATCGGCGTGCTGCGCAATCCGGTCGCCGTGGTGTGACGAGAGGCAGGTCGGGAGCGTCTGTCCTCAGCGCGCCGCCTAAACATCGCTCGCGTCCACGGACGGCGCGCTGAGCACCGACGCGTCCTACCCGCGAAGCGCTCGTGGCGGTCCTTCCAACAAGGAGGTGCTTAAGCAGTTAGCTGTGCTAAAAACAAGCATCAAAACAACTTGAGCGCCGCTGTCTCCTGAACTAAGCTTGACGAAATGAGCCGTCACCGGGATCGCTGGTTGTGGCTGGGGTTGAGAGCCTTGGCCCGCGGTGCTCTATGCGTGAGCGGACTCGGAGTCGCAACGCTTGAGTTCGAGGCACTGGCGGGAGAGAGTTCAGCCGCAACGCATTTTCACAAGGAAATCCAGCCCGTTCTGACCAAGTATTGCTACGATTGTCACGGCGACGGCATGCACAAGGGTAATGTCGCGTTCGACGAGCTGGGTTCGGACAAGGCCCTGGTTGATAATCACGAGCTCTGGAACAAGGTCCTCAGGAATGTGCGGGCCGGATTGATGCCGCCTGCGAAAAAGCCGCGACCTGACGCCGTTGAGCGGGGGCGGCTGGAAAACTGGGTAAAATTCGAAACGTTCGGCATTGATCCACGGAACGTCGACCCGGGCCGGGTGACCGTTCGGCGGTTGAACCGGGTCGAATACCGCAACACGATCCACGACTTATTGGGGGTGGATTTCGATGCCGAGAACCAATTCCCGCCCGACGACACCGGTTACGGCTTCGACGACATTGGAAGCGTGCTGACGTTGTCCCCAATGCTTCTGGAAAAGTACCTCGCCGCGGCAACGACGATCGTTGCGGAGGCAAAGCCGACGATCTCAAAGGTAATGCAAGAGGTCCCTGAGGAACCCGCGGCTAAGCGCGCCCGCGTGGCAGAGTTCCTGGCGAAGTTTGCCGGGAGAGCTTTCCGCCGTCCGGTCGAGCCTGACACGGCTGAGCGTTTGGCCGGTTTGGCAGAGCAGGCCTGGAGGCAGCCTGGAGCCACCTTCGAAGCGGGAATCGCCCGTGCGATGGTGGCGGTGTTGTCCTCTCCCCGGTTTCTTTTTCGCGAAGAGAAGTTGGAGCCCGGCGGCCACGGCAAGGGTTTTCCGCGCGTTGATGAGTTTTCCCTCGCTTCGCGCCTGTCGTATTTTCTCTGGTCGTCGATGCCGGATGCGGAACTTTTCAGTCTTGCGGCGGCCGGGCAGTTGCGGAAGAACCTGGACGCACAGGTCAAGCGCATGCTGGCGGACCGGCGTTCTCAGGCACTGGTGAGGAATTTCACGGGACAGTGGCTGCAGGCCCGCGACGTGGAGGGGATCCCCATCGAGGCGCGCTCGGTTCTCTTGCGCGAGGAGAAAGTGGACCCGGAACGGGACCGCAACCGCGCGCGATTCCGCGCCTTGCGGGACAAACCGGAGGACGCACGGACGCCGGAGGAGAAAGAAGAGCTCGCCGGGCTGCGCGCGGAGTTTGTCAAGCGCATCAATGCGCCGTTGCGAGTGGACTTCAACGGCAGGCTACGCCGCGCGATGCGGCAGGAGACGGAGAAGTATTTCGATTACGTGGTGCGGGAGGATCGTCCGTTGTTGGAGTTGATCGAAAGCGATTATACGTTTTTAAATGAACGCCTCGCCAAGCATTATGGCTTGCCGGATGTTGCAGGTGACGACCTGCGTCTCGTCAGACTTCCGCCGGACAGTCCGCGCGGGGGCGTATTAACCCAGGGAACCGTGCTGGCTGTTACATCGAATCCAACACGGACATCGCCCGTGAAGCGTGGCCGGTTCGTTCTCGACGCGATTCTGGGCACGCCGCCGCCACCGCCACCGCCGAACATTCCCCCGCTGGAGGACGCGGCGAAGAAGGTCGAGGGAAGGGAGCCGACCCTGCGCGAAACGCTCGAGCTCCATCGAACCCAGCCGATGTGCAATTCCTGCCATAACCGGATGGACCCCCTGGGCCTGGCGTTTGAAAACTTTAACGCGATGGGAATGTGGCGCAACCAGGAACGCGAGCAGACGATCGACGCCTCGGGAACGTTGATCACCGGCGAGCCTTTCACCAGCGTGCGCGAGCTAAAGCACATCCTGGCAACCCGGCACGCCCGTGATTTTTACCGTTGCCTCACCGAAAAGATGCTAACTTATGCGATTGGACGCGGCCTGGATTATTACGACGTGGAAACGGTCGACGAAATTGTCGAGCGAATTGATAAAGCGAACGGGGCCTTTTCGGCGCTGCTTGGCGGGGTGATTGATTCGGCTCCGTTTCAAAAGTCGCGCCCCACCGATTTGCTGGCGCAAAGCGCACCCGGAAAATAGCCAATGTTAAATATGCGGCCTCCTCCCTCTTATGAAAACGAATGATGCCTTAAATCGGAGCAGGGGTTTCCATCCGGCCGCCGGGCTCACCCGCCGGCAATTTTTGCGCGGGCTGGGAGCCTGCCTTGCGCTGCCGGCCTTCGAATCGTTAGGCCCGGGGCGGGTCCTCGCGGCCGAGAATGCCTCCGGTGCCGGCCTGGCGACCACGTCGAGCGGCTCGCCTTTGCGGACTGCCTTTGTATATTTTCCTAATGGCGCCATCCAGTCAGCCTGGTGGCCCAAGAACGAAGGGGGCGATTTCGAATTCAGCCGCACTTTGGCTCCGCTGGAGCCGGGCAGACGCTCGATTCAAATCCTGGGTGGTTTGGACCATCACAACGCGGAGCCGGGACCCGACGGGGCAGGAGACCACGCCCGCGCCAACGGCACGTTCCTGACCGGCGCCCGCATGAAGAAGAGCGCGGCGGACATTCATGCGGCCATCTCCATTGACCAGGTTATCGCGCGAGGAATCGGGCATTTAACCCGCCTGCCTTCGCTCGAGTTGACGTGCGATTACGAGCGTGCCTCCGGGGCTTGTGACTCGGGTTACTCCTGTGCGTATCAGTACAATCTGTCCTGGAGCTCGCCGACGACGCCCATGGCGCCGGAGCACAACCCGCGGCTCGTTTTTGAGCGGCTTTTCGGCGCCGGGTCCGCGTCCGAGCGCGCGGAGAACCTGAAACGGCGCCAGGCCGAGCAGCGTTCCATCCTGGACTTTGTGCTCGAGGACGCCCGCGGTATGCAACGCCGGCTCAATCCTGGTGATCGGGAGAAACTCGATCAGTACCTTACGGGTGTGCGCGAGGTCGAAACTCGCATCCAGGGAGCGGAGCGATTTGGCAGCCTACCGGACCCGGGTATGGAAACACCGGCGGGGGTCCCTGCCGATTATGGACAATTCGTCCAGACCATGTATGACCTGCTGGCGGTCGCTTTCCACTGCGATATGACCAGGGTTGCGACGTTGCTGCTCGCGCACGACGGCAGCAACCGATCTTTCGCCGAGGTGGGCATTCCTGAAGGGCACCACGATCTGTCGCACCACTTCGACGACGCGGAAAAGATCCGGAAGGTGTCTGAGATCGATTTGTGGTACGTGAAACAGTTTGCGAGGTTCCTCGAGAAGCTGGAGAACACGAAGGACGTTGACGGGAATTCGCTACTGCGCAATTCGATGATCGTCTATGGCGGCGGCAATGCGGACGGCAACCGCCACACGCATACGAACCTGCCGATTGTGCTGGCGGGCGGAGGCGGCGGCACCCTGAAGCCGGGCCGATACATCCGACAGTCTTCGCAACCGATGTCGAACCTGTTCCTGAGCCTGGCCGAGCGGATGGGGCTAAGCAAACTGGAGCGATTCGGCGATTCCACTGGCCGGCTAAAAGACGTGTGAGGTTGATTGTGCAGCGCGTGCTGTTCTGCTTCGCCGGGCTGCTCGCCGCCACGGCGCCCTCGCAGGAGCCGGCGAACGTGATTTCTCTCTGGACGAATGGCGCTCCCGGTTTCGAGAGCCGCCGCAATGAGCCGGAGCACGCTCAGGATTATTGGGTGCGCAACATCCACAATCCCTCGCTGACGGTTTTCCTGCCGCCGAAAGAGAAAGCCACAGGCGCGGCCGTGGTGATTTGCCCCGGAGGTGGCCATCGCGAGCTGGTGTACAAGGCCGAGGGGGAGGAGCCGGCGCGCTATCTGAACGGACTGGGCGTTGCGGCGTTTGTGCTTAAGTACCGGCTCGCCCGCGAGCAGGGTTCGCCCTATTCCCTTCCACAACATGCTCGGGAGGATGGCCGGCGGGCCATGCGCCTTGTCCGCAGTCGCGCGGCGGAGTGGAACATCGACCCGAGCCGAATCGGCATGATGGGTTTCTCGGCCGGCGGCGAGGTGGTATCGATGGTGGTTTACGACTCCGGCGAGGGTGAGTCCAATGCGACGGACCCGATTGACCGCGTTTCCTGCCGTCCAGACTTCACAGTGATGATTTACCCTGGCCCACTGGGAATCCCGGAAACGATTTCCAGCAATGTTCCGCCGACATTTCTGCTGGTGGCCAACGATGACCGCGGAGCTTCAGGGAATATCGTGCGCCTCCTGGGCGAATACCGCCAGGCCCACGTGCCGATGGAGGCACACATTTACGCGAAGGGCGGACACGGATTCAACATGGGCAACCGCTCGAAATTGGCTTCGGTTAAAGACTGGCCGCAACGGCTGGCGGATTGGCTCAACGACAGTGGCTTCCTGGCGCCCACGGCCCGCGCTACTGAACCACCCAGATAAGCGGTACGGCTAGCGTTTGCGGGGAGGCCTCAGAGCCTCGGTGCGCTCGGCTTGATCGGTGCCTCGAACGGGAGTGCACCTTTGACTTTCACTTTGCGCTTGAAGACGGCATCCCCGCACGCGGCGAAAATCGTGTCGAAATCCTGACCCCCAAATGTGAGGTTGGCGATCCGGCCGTTCGGAGTCGGAATAATGCATTCAACCCTGCCGGCTTGGTCGCAAACCTGGATACCCATCCGCGTCGCCACGTAGAGCCGTCCCTCACTATCACACCGCATCCCGTCCGCGCCGCTGTCGTCGGCGTTATCCGGAACGTGCAAATGGAAATAGCGCTGCTTGAACTTCAGCAAACCGCCGGATTGAATTTGAAAGCTATAAACCCAGTGCGACCTGGTGTCGTCCACGTACAGGAGCGATTGGTCAGGCGAGAGTGTGATCCCGTTCGAGAATTTCAGGCCGGTATCAACGACCTGCTTCTCGCCGTTAGGCCGGATGAGCCAGATTTTGCTCGGGGTGGTCCCGTCCCAGCCCGGCTCGGTCACGTAAGCCAAACCATCGGAACGAACCACCAGATCGTTACCGCGGAAACCTTTGGCGATTGGGGTGGCCTTGCCATCGGCACCATAAGCCACGATTTGTTGTGCGCCTCCAGCGACGGCATAAAGCCGGCCATCCGGGCCGAACGCCTGGCCGTCGCCGCGCTTCGAATCGGCAATGAACTCTGAAATCGTTCCATCGAGGGCAACCTTGTACGTTTTCGAGTTCGGCACGTCGTTGAAAAAGACCTCCCCCCGGGCGTTCACTGCGGGGCCTTCGGTACCTTTGTAACCGTCCGCGACGAGTTGCCATCCCTCCCCCGGCAGGAGGATGTCCTTGAGATAGGCATTCTGGCTGTCGCCGGCCTTCACCGGCGCTGGCCAGTCCTTCCAGAGCCAGCGCATCGCGTCAGGGAAAATGGCCGCGGCGTGGCGGCCGTTGTGGCCGCCTTCACCCCAGACGTGTTCCACTTCGTAGCCGGCGAACTTGAGCGCGCGTTCCATCATCTGGTTAGCCATCCACCAATCGCCGCCGTAGATGTTCAGGTCGCTGCTGCCGTCCTGGAGAAAAACCCGTAGGGGCTTCGGTTCGAACTTGCGGATTAAGGTCGGGTAAACCTCGCCGCCGCGCAGGCCGACGTAGGTGCCGATAGAACTAAAGACGCGAGTGAAGGCATCGGACCGTTCCCAGGCGCAGGTGAAAGCGCAGGTCGCGCCGCTGCTCGACCCGCCGATGCATCGATCGTCTCCCTTGCTGGAAAGGCGGATGGGCTTGCCATCGCGGGTGGTTTTCTTTTCGACCTCCGGAAGGAGCTCGTCGAGCAGAAAGCGCGCGTAATCGCCTCCTAAGCCGTCATACTCGTAGCTGCGGTTGAAGCGGTCGAGCGCGTTCGTGCCGCCAGACTTGAGGACGCCGGGCGTGATGAAGACCCCAATCGTGACCGGCATTTCCTTGCGAGCGATCAAGTTGTCGAATACAACCGGCGCGTTGTTCTGGATACCGTCCTGGTTGACGTAAACGCAGGCGGGCTTGGCGGGGTCGTATTGGGCCGGCACGTAAATCCAGTAATCGTGAGTCGTGCCCGGAAAGATTTTGCTGCTGGCGAACGTGAACTTCTCAACCGTGCCCTTGGGGACGTCCGGTTGCGCCTGGGAGTCAGGGTGTGGTTTGTAATCTTCCGCGGCTCGGCCCGTGCTCGGGTTGACTGCCAGCGCGAACAGGAGCGCCAGCATAAATTTCGTCGGCATGGGGATGCTGTTTTGCATGATGGGTCTGAATTAGGTGATGGGCCCTAGATTACGCCATTCACCGACGGAATGGAAGACCTCAGCACCAAACCCTGGAAATACACGGTACAGGTTCAGCGACTTAAAACCTTTGTTCGGCGTCGCGGAACGGTTGAGTTCCGCTTCATTCTGTACCGGTCACGTGGGAAGCGCCCGGGTCGTAGCTGCAGTGTTGGTCGCAGGCTTGGGGTTAGTTGCCAGCCTGGTTAGAAATCCGTGTTGATATTCCTGTCAATCCTTGGGCCAGTGATCGTCGGGGATTTGGTGCTAGCCGGTGCGCTCGTTCCTTAAACCCACCATCACTCGTTGATGCCCCAATGCCGGTATGGCTGCCGCTCGACTTGATGCAAGACCTCGTCCAAAAGGATCGTCCTCATTTCCGCCCGGTGCTGGAGGTCTCTGACGGCTGATTCCCAGCCGGTGCGCACATTCCCCAGGTGCTGAAAAACATCCACGCCCGCCCGTCGGCCCGCAGTCCGCAACGACTCCAGCATCTTTATCGCGGTCGGCGTATTTGCCGCGTTGGCGTCCAACGACCGGACCAACGCGCACGGTTCCCCGCCTTTAAGTGCGAGCCACTGCCGCACCCACAACCTCACGGCATCGGGCAGTTCCTGGTGGCCGCGCGCGGCGATAAACACGATATCGGCCTCGACGGCTTCGTTCACCGCCTGTTGATATAGGGCTGGCTCGTGCAGAAGTTCAAACTTCCACAGGTTCACATGCAGGTCCGCGTCCGCTGCCAGTCGCTGCACTGTCTGGTCGATCGCCTCTCTGGCTCTTAGCCCCGTCTCAAAATCCTCATAGACCAACAGCACAGCCAACTTCAGTGGCCCTTCACGGACGGCATTCCCGACATCTGCAACTGTTCCAGACCACTGCATAATCTTCCTTATTTCACGCCCCAACGTCATTGCCGTCAACCTCAACTTGTGCACCAGTTATTCACCGACCTGGTTCGTTCAAGAAAACGCACCCCACCGCGTGCAAACGGCCTGCGGGCTGGGGCTCTGAGTTGCGTCTGCTCGCGGCTGACGCCAACCGGCACTGAGGCGAACGAGTTGCTCTTGCAGACAAATCGACTGTGCTGCGCCAACCTAACGTCGATAACCTGTTGGGAAAGCCGTTTTCTCTGACCGAGCTGGAGGCAGCTTTGAGGAAGGTTTTTCCAGAGCCAAACGTCTGAACGAAACCGCCGAGCATCGAAAGGACTGCGCCGACCGCACGCCGCGCACAGCAAGTGAGCGCATGGATGAGCTCAAGCGATCATGGCAAACGCTTTTTTGAGCGCGCCGGCGGTCGCCGCGCACCCTTCCTCCCTGGGCATTTTATTCACCGCCTGATTAAAGGGTTCTGCCCGGACCGGCCCGTCATAGCCAATCTCGTTAAGCGCCTTCAGAAAAACAGCGACATCGATCATGCCGGTGGCGCACGGCAGCTCGCGCCGTCCATCCGGCATTTGATCTTTGAGAACCCCTGCCGGGGCATCGTTCAGATCCACGGCGATCACTTCACTGCCTTTCAGAGACAACAGGTCTGCGACCGTATCCCCGGCATGCCACCAGTGCCAGCTATCCAGCACAAATCCCACGTTGCCGGTGTTGATCTCGGCGACGAGGTCCTTCATCTCGGCCAGCGTGTGGATGAAGGTATAACGCCGGCTCGCCCAGGATGTCTTTGGGGCGACGTATTCCAATCCCAGGCGAACGCCGTGCTCTTTGAGGGACTGAGCCACCGCGCGCAAACGCGCCGCATGTTGTCGAAAATTCTGCAGGTAAGGCAGCGTGTCGTGGCAGGGCGTGAGCCAGGTCGAGACGCGGCTCACCCCGGATCGCTGGAGGCCGGCGGCGATTTTGGGCAATCCTTTCAGGCTCTCCTCGAATCGCGCCTCGTCTCGGCGAAACTCGACCGGCAGACCAGCGGCCCCGAAAACGACGCCTTTGGCTTTCATGAATGACTTAAGCTCGGCCACCTGGTCGTCCGAGAGGGCCGCCAGGTATGCGCCATCGGCCCCGACGGATTCGAATCCGTGCCGTGCCGCCAGTTCGATGGCCTCGCGCTGGTTTGCCGAAACCCCGATGTTGCCGCACACAAGGTCGATGGTCATCTTTCTCGGCTTGACCTCAGCGGCGTCTGAAAAACCGCCGGAAGGGGCACTCCCCACCAAAGCCGCCAGCGTTGTCCGGGAAATGAATTGCCTGCGATTGAGTTGGTTCATAGCGATGTCAATCATCATCAAGCCAGAGGATGAAGCAATAAAAAAGGATGACCCGGGGGGCCGAGCCATCCTGGCACCTCATGAAGTTAACCAGAGGTTTCGACAAACAGAATGTGTTTGCGTTCAGGGAAAACGACCATGCCGGCAGTCCATGTCACGATGGAGGGGCTGACGGTTACACAAATGTAATCTATTTTTCTGCAACAAAATGCCGGGCTGGGTGTCTTTGTGGATGATATGGAAGTCGTACAACAGAACAATCTGCACCGCCTGGAGGCGGGACAGCTCTGGAAGCTGGAGCACGGGTACCTTTATATCGTCGAGTTTGGCAAGCGCCTGATCCATTACCGAATGCTGCGGCAACCGGAGCAAAAAGCGGCGCTGACCCGCATGATTGGCATCGAGGCGCTGCTGAATTATTTAAGACAAAGCGAGGCTGAATTGGTCGGTTGATCAGCCCGGTACTTCCCAGCCGGGACGATAGCGCTCTTTCAGATAGCGATCCGCTTCCGGCGCGTTGGTGAATTTCATCGCCTTCGCGTCCCAATAAATCTTCTTGCCGACGCGCATAGCCACCAGGCCGAGCAGCCCAACCTCGGTCAAAGCTGCGCCGTATCCGAAGTTCGCGCTGGATTGCGGCCCGCCCTTGCAGGCGTCGAGCCAGTCCCGGTGGTGGCCTTTGGAGCGGGTCAACTTTTGCGCGGGGCGTTTGTTGGGATCATCCTTTGAACCGGGCAGCATGCGAGGTTTGCCGGCCCACCCGGGGCAAGTGATCATTCCCTTGTCGCCGATAAACAGGATCCCGTTGCCGCCCTCGCCGAGCTGGTCATCCGGTTCCAGGCCTTCAGGACGCGGCGGCATCAGCCCACCTTCATACCAGGTGAATTTCACGGCCGGCATTTTCCCGCGCGGCCCGAACAGGTAGGTGTAAATGCCGCCTACGGGAGCGATGTAGGAATCCACGCCGCCCGCGGCGGAGGCTTCGATGCTCAAGGGTTCTTTCAGGTCCAGCGCCCAACACGCCGGGTCGAAATTGTGGCAGAAGAAATCGCCGATCGGCGCGGTGCCGAAATCCCAAAAATCGCGCCAACTCACGGGTGAATAGGCGGAGCTGAACGGGCGCTGTTCGCGAGGTCCAAGCCACAAATCCCAATTCAGGCCTTTCGGCACGGGTTCTTCGGGCGGGCGCCCCCCAAGGTGGCTCTTGTTCCAGCGCGACGCGCCGGTCCAGGCCTGTACTTCGCGGATGTCCCCGATGTCGCCTTGCCAAATCATCTCGCAAGTCACACGAACGGAATCGCCGGAATGGCCCTGGTTCCCCAACTGGGTGGCCACGCCAGTTTCTTTAGCGACGCCGGCCACGTGCCGGGCTTCCCAAACGTTGTGCGTGAGGGGCTTTTCGCAATAGACGTGCTTGCCCTGGCGCATGGCCGTCACGCACACGTAGGCGTGCTGATGGTCGGGGGTCGCGCAAAGAATCGCATCGATAGCCTTTTCCTTCTCGAGCATCACCCGGAAGTCTTCGTAATCGGCCACTTTGTAATTCGGTGTTTTCTCGGAGTAATGCTTTTGAATTTCGTCCCTCACGGGCAGGCGTCCGGCGGTGCTCTTGAAGTAATATGCGTGCAAATCCTGAGACTCGGCCGGGTCTGCCACGGCAATGATCTGAGCATCCTGCTGGTTAAAGAGGTTTCGCACGTTGACCTGGCCCTGCCCGCCGCAGCCGATGATAGCGATGTTCACTTTTTCGCTGGGGGGCACGAACCGTGTCCCGCCCAGAACGTGTCGAGGAACGAGGCTGATGCCGGCGGCGGCCGCGCTCGTGGTGGCAAGAAAACGCCGGCGGCTGATGCCGGTGCTGGTCAAGGAGGAAGTATGCGCATTCATCAATAGTGGTTAGCTGACGCTGCTTCACACGCCTGCGTCAATAAAAAAAGCGACTCGGTAATATCACCGAGCCGCTCCGCACGAGGTGCCCGCTCGGGAGATGCGGCCTGGCCGGTAGTCATTCCGTAAACCAAGCACCACAACTGCTCCAAAGTAAGGGGCCACCCTCGTACTGTAGCAACGTAAACGATGTTGGGGCCGGTTTCAAGTAGAACGTCTCCGTTCCGTGTTCAGCGGGAAGCTGGCCGCGTACGTGAATAGCAACCTCGGGGTGTATAAATGCCCGGCGGACAGGTCGAGCGCCCAAAACGGGCCCCGGCTGCGGAGCATCTCCATGAATTGCATGGTCGGCGACCCGCTGATCGACCCGAACCGATGCAATCCGTCCTGGCTGCAATTCCTCAAGGCGACGCAGTTCCCGCAGCCGTCGAATTTCTACGTCTTTCTGGAAGAGCACCCGGACACCATCAACGACGGGTATTTCATGAATCGTTGGGACGAAATCAAGTGGGGCAATCTGCCCGCATCTTTTCACAACGGGGCAGGGAACCTGTCCTGGGCCGATGGGCATGTGGAGCGCCATCGCTGGATTCCCGACACGGTGCGGCCGCCGATCAAAGGGGCGGTCGGCGGCGGGTACGCGCCGGCACCGCCCACCGATTATCTTTGGTTGAGGGACCGAACCAGCGTCCGGATGAACTAAGGGCGCGTGCGCAGCGGGCCGCCGGCAAAACCGGTCCGCTACGCCCGGGCTGCGGAGCCGAACCAGGCTGGTGGCGCCCCCGTTTTCCCCGCGGCAGGGGCGACCCTGGCGCAGTCGCATGATTGGAATCATGCGTCCCTTTCATGACGGAGCAGGGCCCAGTTTTTCGTCTGCCCGTAAATCCCGCGAGCGCTGTACGTAACTTCCCAAATTGCCTGTTTTTCATTTCCGGGTGATCCTCGGCTGGATTGAAGACGCGCACGGCACCCGTTTTTCGTTACTCCTTCGAGGAGTTCACGGACCACATCCACGCGATGAAAACCGTCCGCGAATGGGAATACACCTCGCGGTTCGGCCATTTAGGGCGGCTCCAGACCAGCCAGGCCAACAACGCGCGGGTCCTGGAGTATTTCTCCGACTCTTACCCGGACCGCAAGGAAGCCCTTTACAAGGCCGAGCTCTTTCTTTCGATCAATGACTACATCGGCCGTCACGCGGCGCTCTTTGCGCGCAAGAACCTTGTCGAGGAGTTGGCCGGCAACGCCTTCTCCGTCGGGCCGGCTTTGCTGCGGGCGGTGCATTATGCTTTCAGCATCACGCCCCGCACAGCCACGATTCCGGCCAGGCGCGTCCTCGCCCTCGCCCGGGCGTTTGCGGCGCTCGACCGCACCGTTTGAGCTGGAAGCGGCGGTTGGGGATTGGAAACCGCAGCTAAAGACTTTACCGGTTCAAAAACTTCACGACGGCTTCAGTCCGCGAGTGGACATGGAGTTTTTCATAGACGTTGCTGATGTAGCTGTGCAGCGTGCCCGCACTGATGCCGAGGTTATCGATGATTTCCTTGTAGCGGAAGCCTTTGGCGAGCTGGTTCAGGACATCGGTCTCGCGCGGGGTCAGCTTCTGCACATCGGGGCAGGGCTCCGGCATCTGCTGAAAATGCTGGACCACCCGGCGGGCGATCTGGGGCGTCATCGGCGAGCCGCCCTGGTGCGCTTCGCGGATGGCCGCCACCAACTTGGCCGGCGGCGTGCGTTTCAGCAAGTAACCGCTCGCGCCGGCGATGAGCGACTTGAAGAGGCGGTTGTTGTCTTCGTAAACCGTCAGCATGATGAACTGCGCCCTGGGCATCTTGGCTTTGAGACGGCGGACACATTCGACGCCGTCCATGCCCGGCAAATTGATGTCCATCAGGACGACATCGGGCGCGCTGCCCGGCAATTCGGCGAGGGCCGACTCGGCGTCAGCGTAGCTGGCGAGCAGTTTAAAGGCAGGGCTGCCGCCGATGCGGTGGGTCAGATTGGCGCGGATTTCCTCGTCATCTTCCACAATGGCGACCCGGATGGTGGTGGACTCTGTAGTGCCGGTCACGCTCGGATTGTACGGGGTGCGGAGGGCGACGCCAGCCGTATGAATATACGAGCGGTTAGGCTGGGGGAGTGATGGGAGTGATGGAGTGATGGTTCATGGGGACAGCGCGGTTTTGATCTCGATTTTGGTGCCATGGGCAGGGGAGCTGGTCAGGGACAGGTGGCCGCCGTGGGGTTCGAGGCGTTTGCGCATATTGGTCAGGCCGTTGCCTTTCCGGCCGGGCGGAGTTTGCGCGGGGTCGAAGCCGCGGCCATTGTCTTCGATGGTCAGGAGGAGCTGGGCGGCGTCCATCGCGACGCGGACGCGGACTTCGGAGGCGCGGGAGTGTTTGACGATGTTGTGGAAGGCTTCTTTGACGACCAGGAACAGGTCGTGCCGGATGTCGGCCGGGAGAGTGCAGGCGGGCAATTCGACGGGGATTTCGAGCCGGCAACGGACGTCCGAGTTTTCGAAGAATTCGTCGGCGTAATGGCTGAGGTACTCGACGAGGCCTTCGAGGGTGTCGTTTTCCGGGTTGACGGCCCAGACGATTTCGTCCATCGCCTGAACGGAGGCGCGGGCGGTGCCGACGATTTTGTGGACGTGGAGTCCGATTTCTTCGCGGCGGGCGAGGCCCTCTTCGGTGCGTTCGCCGAGCATCATGATGCGGGTGAGGCTGGAGCCGAGGTCGTCGTGGATGTCTTTGGCGATGCGGCCGCGCTCGCGTTCGATGGCGTGGCGGCGTTGGAGGAGTTCGAGTTTGCGCTGCATCCGGCGGCGGGTGGCATAGCGGGCGGTGCCGCCGACGGCGCCGACGGCCAGGACGCCGAGGAAACCGCGCCACCACCAGGTTTGCCAGAGGTGCGGCCGGAGGAGGATGGCGAGGGAAGCGCCCTCCTGGTTCCAGGCGCCGTCGCGGCTGCAGGCCCGGACGCGGAAGGTATAAGTGCCGGGCGCGAGGTTGTTGTAATAGGCGACGCGGCGGGCGCCGGCATCGAGCCATTCGGGATCGAAGCCTTCAAGCCGGTATTTGAAGCGGGCACTCTCGGGTGCGGCGAGGTCGAGGGCGGTGTAGTGAAATTCGAGTTCTCCGCGGCCGGGCGGAGCCACGAGAGGGACGGGGAGAGGGGGCGGGGGGATTGATGGATTGATGGATTGTTGGATTAATGGAGTGGTGGAGTGGTGGAGAGATGGAGTGGTTGATAGTTGATAGTTGATAGTTGATACGGGGACGGGGGCGCGGAGTGGTTTTCGATCCGCAAGCACCTGCTCGATAAAAACGGGCGGCGGGCGCTGGTTGACGGGGGCCGTGGCGGGGTCGATGACGACGACGCCTTTGGCGGTGGGGAACCAGAGGCGGCCATCGCGGGCTTTCCAGGCGGCCGGTTTGGCGGCGCCATTGCACTGGATGCTTTCGAGTCCGTCGTTGCGGCCATAGGCGATGCTGGAGAAGGTGTCCTGCACGCCCTGGTCGAGCTGGTCGAGGTCCCGTTTGCGGACGCGGAAGACGCCTTTGGAGCAGGTCATCCAGAGCCAGCCCTGGTTATCCTCGATGATTTCGAAGATTTCGTCGCTGAAGAGGCCTTGCCTAGTGGTGTACGGGGTAAAGCGGCCATTGCGGCAGCGGACGAGGCCGGCGTCGCGGGTGCCGAGCCAGAGGTTGCGGTCGCGGTCGGAGTAAAGGGCGAGGATGCGGTTATCGGGGAGGCCGTCAGCGGTGGTGAAGTTGGTGAAGGCGCCGGAGCGCCAGCGGGTGAGGCCGGCATCGGTCCCGAACCAGAGCTGGCCGGAAGGGTCCTCGGAGATGGCGCGGACGGCGACGCCGGCGAGGTATGGGTTGAGGTTGGTGAAGGAGCCGTTGCGGAGGGAGTAGAGGCCCTGGCTGGTGCCGACCCAGAGGTTGGTGGCGCGGTCTTCGTGAACGACGCGGATGGCGGCGGGGGGCAAGCCGTCTTTGGAGGTGTAATGGGTGAAGGCGCCGTTCTTAAGGCGGGCGAGGCCGCCGTCGAAGTCGGCGCCGATCCACAGGCTGCCGTCGTGGGCTTCGGCCAAGGCGAGGACGAGGGTCTGGGCGAGGTCGTTGGTGGAAGCGTAGGTGGTGACGCGTTCGTCGTGCAGGCAATTGAGTCCGCCGCCCCAGGTGCCGATCCAGAGCTGGCCCTGGCGGTCTTCGAGGACGGACATGACGTTGTTATGGCTGAGGCCCTGGCGTTTGGTGCAGGCGAGGAAACGCTCGGGGGTCAGGCGGGTTAGGCCGTCACGGGAACCGACCCAGAGGTTGCCTCCGCCGTCCTCGAAGAGGGCATTGACGCGGTCGAAGGGGACGCCTTCGTTGTTGAGTTCGGTGAAGAAGCGGCCTTCGCGGAAGCGGTTCAGGCCGGAGTAGGTGCCGACCCAGAGGTTGCCTTCGCGGTCGTCGCAGATGGCGCTGACGAAGGTGTCGGACAATCCGTATTTGGTGTTGTAGGCGTAAAAGCTTTTCCAGTAGGCGTTGTACCAGAGCATGCCGTTGTTGGAGCCAATCCAGATGCGCCCGGCGCGGTCCTGTAAGATGGCGCGGACCGAATCGTTGGGCAAGCCGTTGGGCATCGGAAAGGCGTCCAACGCGGCGCCTTTGAGCCGGTTGAGGCCCTCGCCGGTTGCCACCCAAAGGAAACCGTCGCGGTCTTCGGCAATGCAACTGACGACATCGGAGGAGAGGCCCTGGCGTCGGGTGTAGTTGATGAACTGGCCGTCGCGGTAGCGGCTGATGCCGGTGGTGGTGCCAATCCAGAGCGACCCGTCGCGGGCTTCGTAAACGACTTTGAGAACGTCGCCGGCCAGGCCGTCCGTTTTGCCGTAGGCGGTGAAGACGCCTTCGCGCAGCCGGACCAGGCCGCCGCCTTCGGTGCCGCTCCATAGAGCGCCCTGGCGGTCCGCACAGAGGGCGGTGATGGACGAGTTCCTCAGCGCGGGTGTATTCCGGATGTCAAAGCTCGTGAAGGAGATGCCGTCAAAGCGCGCCAGGCCCGCCCGGGTGCCCACCCACAGGTAGCCGTCGCGGGTCTGGGCGATGGCCTGGACCTGGTTATCGGGGAGGCCCTCGTCGGTTCGCCAGGTGCGCGAGCTGTAGGGCAGGGCCGGCTGGTCGAGCGTCGCCCAATCCAGCCAATCGCTCGCCTGGCTGATCTGGCGTTTATGATTCAGGGTGGCGTGGTTATCGGGGTCCACCGCGAAGACTTCCAGGTTGCCGTCCTCGTTCCGGCCCACGGCCGGTGAAGGTTCCGCCCGCCGCCCCATGCTGGCCCACGCGGACCATTGGTCCGAACCGTTATTGAGGATTTCCCACCGGTGCAGCAGCATCCCGTCCGCGCGGTTCACCGCCAGCACTTCCAGCCGGCCATCGGCGCTCTGGCCTGCCGCCAGCCCGTCTCTGGCGTCGCCGCCAAAGTTCTCCCACGCCGTCCACTCGCCGCTGCTCGCGGGCACCGCCTGGCGGATTCTTTCCACCGCGCCGTTGGTCGCATTGACCCCAAACACTTCGAGCACGCCCAGGGCGTTCTGCCCCACGGCGAACCCGGGCCTGATGCACCCGCCGAGGCTGGCCCAGCCGGACCAGTCGGCGCCGGCGCCCGCTGAGGGGGACTGCTGCCGGCAGTGGATGAGCGCGCGGGTGTGCGGCTCGACGCCGAACAATTCCAAACGGCCGTCCCGGTTGCTCGCCACGATGAACCCCGGCTCCACCTCCCCGCCCAGGCTCGCCCAGCCCGACCAGCCCTCCCGGGTTTGCCACAAGTGGCGCACCTCGCTGCTATTCTCGGCCAGGCCGAAAACTTCGAGCCGGCCCTCCGCGTTCTGCGCCGCGGCCAGCGGCGGACGGATGCCGCCGCCGAGGTAGGTCCACCCGGTCCAATCCGTGCCGTTGGTTTCAACCCGGCGGGCGTGCAACAGCACCGGGCTGGCCGCTGAAACCGCGAACGCTTCCAGTTCGCCCCGGGCATTGCTGGCGAGGGCGATTTCCGGGCAAAAACCCTGGCCGAGGCTCACCCATGCGGACCAGTCGCCGTTGGATTTTTTCTGCCAGCGATGCTGCAGCGTGCCGCCGGCATCGACCCGGAACACTTCCAGGTAACCGTCGGCATGGCGGCCCAGGACCGGTTTGCCGGGAGTTGGCCCGCCAGCCACTTGGGCGCGGCCCGCCGGTCCGAAGACCAGGCAGGTGAGCAGCGCCGCGGCAATTCCGCGGCTCGCAGGCCGGCGCCGGTTCTGAACACCGCCTTCCATCATTTCCTCAGGATGGCAGGGTAGGGGCGCGAGGACTGACTGCCAAGCTTTTCGAGATGGAAAGGAGAAAGGCTTCGCTCGCCGCCGCGCGTCCCCCCGTTTCGAGCCCCGTTTCGAGCTTGCAAGTACGATGCAGCTGCGTACGCTACCTCCCGTGACCGGCTCCGAACCATAACCAGCTTTGTCCTGCATTCTGGCTGTTGCCTCCCAGACCATGGATCCAATTGTCAAGTGCCCCAAATGCGGCGAACTCATGGAGCAAGGATTTACTGTCGGACGCTCTGACAATGCGGCCTCGGTGGTCCACTGGTTCGAAGGCGTGCCGGAATACGGTTTTTTTGGCGGCATCAAGGCCACGAAGAAGAGACAGTTTCGCCTCCAGACCTTCCGGTGCTCCAAGTGCGGTTTCCTGGAGTCCTACGCTCCCGGCACCGGCGCCTGAGCGCGCTCCTGCTCTCAGCCGTAGTCCTGCAAGCGGAATTCAACGCAAAGACGCAAAGGTGCAGAGGCGCAAAGGACCGGAGGGGACTGAACTGCCGGCACAACACACGCAATTGAATTCGCCAGGAGATACTACAGCTCCTTGCGTCTTTGCTCCTCTGCGTCCTTGCGTTAAGTTCATGGCGTCTTTGCGTTAGATTCCCAATGCAGAACGGCGGCTAAGGGGGCCGGTTTCCGGTGTCGCCGGGCGTGTTTTGTCTTTACACCCGCCAAAAATCCCGAAATGAAGTATTGCATCCGCCCTGTGATTGAGTAAAAACTATTCAAATTTAGTTTGAAACATACGTGGAGACCCGGTGCTCCAAAAGATGACCAGTAAAACAGATACAAAAAACGACGCCCGGCGCGCGGCGCGGGCCGTCCCGCCGCCCGCACAGGGCCTTTACGACCCGCGGTTCGAGCACGAGGCCTGCGGAGTGGGTTTTGTGGTCAACATTAAGGGCCGCAAATCTCACTCCATCATCGAGCAATCCCTCCAGGTCCTCCTCAACCTCGACCACCGCGGCGCCTGCGGTTGCGAAGCCAATACGGGAGACGGCGCCGGCATTCTCATCCAGCCCCCGCACGAATTCCTTAAACTCGTCGCCAGGGAAGGGCGCATCACCCTGCCGTCCCCGGGCGAGTACGGTGTTGGCATGGTCTTCCTCCCGCCGGCCGCCGCCCAGCGCGCGCAATGCGAAAAAATCTTCGGCGAAATCGTCGCCGAAGAAGGCCAGAAAGTCCTGGGCTGGCGTTCCGTTCCCACCAACAACGGCTCCCTGGGCACCACCGCCCGCGCCGCCGAGCCCCTCATGCGCCAGGTCTTTATCGGCCGGAACAAAAGACTCGCCGACGACCAGGGCTTCGAACGCAAACTCTACGTCATCCGCAAGCGCGCCGAAAACGCCATCCGCTACTCAGGCAAAGTGTCCGGCGGCGAATTCTTTTACCCCGCGAGCCTCTCCTTCAAGACCCTCGTCTATAAGGGCATGCTCCTGACCACCCAGCTCAAGGAGTATTATCCCGACCTCTCCCATCCGGCCATGGAGTCCGCCCTGGCCCTGGTCCACTCCCGCTTTAGCACCAACACCTTCCCGAGTTGGAACCGCGCCCATCCCTATCGCTACCTGGCCCACAACGGCGAAATCAACACCCTGCGCGGCAATATCAACTGGATGCACGCCCGCCAGGCCCTCTTTGACTCCGCGCTCTTCGGCGATGACCTCAAAAAAATCCTGCCCATCGTCTGCACCGACGGCAGCGATTCCGCCATGTTCGATAATTGCCTCGAACTGCTCGTCCTGGCCGGCCGCTCCCTGCCGCATGCCATGATGATGATGATCCCCGAGCCCTGGACCAAGCACGAGAGCATGAGCGCCGAAAAAAAGGCCTTCTACGAATATCACTCCTGCCTCATGGAACCCTGGGACGGCCCGGCCTCCATCGCCTTCACCGACGGCAAACGCATCGGCGCCGTCCTCGACCGCAACGGCCTCCGTCCCTCGCGCTACTACGTCACCAAAGACGACCTCGTCATTATGGGCAGCGAAGTCGGCGTCCTCGATGTCCCGGCCGACCGCGTCCTCCTCAAAGGCCGCCTCCAGCCCGGTCGCATGTTCCTCGTGGATACGGAGGAAGGCCGCATCGTCGCCGACGAAGAACTCAAACACAAAATCGCCACTCAACAGCCCTATCGCGCCTGGCTCGACGAAAACCTCATCCGCCTCGCCGATGTCCCCGACCCGGGCATCCTCCCCGAGACCGACCACCAGACCATCACCCAGCGCCAGCTCGCTTTCGGCTACACCTTCGAAGATCTCCGCATCCTCATGAGCCCCATGGCTCGCGACGCCACCGAAGCCGTCGGCTCCATGGGCACCGATACTCCCCTCGCCGTTTTGTCGAACAAGTCCCATCCGCTGTTCAACTATTTCAAACAGCTCTTCGCCCAGGTCACCAACCCGCCCATCGATTGCATCCGCGAAGAGCTCATCATGTCCACCGAGACCGCCATCGGCTCAGAACGCAACCTGCTCAAACCCGGCCCCGAACACGCCCGCCTCATCGAGCTCAAGTCCCCCATCCTCACCAACGAGGAATTCGCCAAACTCCAGCACCTCGACCTCCCCGGTTTTAAATCCACCACCTTGCCCATTCTCTTCCCGGTCGCCGAAGGTCCGGCCCGCCTCGCCAAAGCCATGGAGACTTTGTTCGGCCAGGTTAACAAAGCCATTCAGGACGGCTTCAACGTCGTCGTCCTCTCCGACCGCGGCGTCAATGCCCAGCTCGCCCCCATCCCCTCGCTGCTCGCCGTCGCCGGTGTCCACCACCATCTCATCCGCGAAGGCACCCGCACCCAGGTCGGCCTCGTCCTCGAATCCGGCGAACCCCGCGAAGTCCATCACTACTCCCTCCTCATCGGCTACGGCTGCGGCGCCATCAACCCTTACCTCGCCTTCGAGACCCTTGATGACATGCTCCGCGAGGGCCTCCTGACCGGCATCGACCACAAAACCGCCTGCAAGAATTACCTTAAGGCGGCCATGAAGGGCGTCGTCAAGGTCATCTCCAAGATGGGCATTTCCACCATTCAAAGTTATTGGGGCGCTCAAATCTTCGAGGCCGTCGGCCTTAAACAGGAATTCATCGACCGCTATTTCACCTGGACTCCCACCCGCGTTGAAGGCGTCGGCATCGACGTCATCGCCGAGGAAGTCCTCCTCCGCCACCAGCGCGCTTTCCCGGACCGCCAGGTCAACGGCCACGTCCTCGACGCCGGCGGCCAATACCAGTGGCGCGAAGACGGCGAGTACCACCTCTTCAATCCCCAGACCATCCATAAACTCCAGGCCGCCGTCCGCACCAATAACTACAAGGTCTTTAAAGAGTATTCCGGCCTCGTCAACGAGCAGAACCGCAACCTCGCCACTTTGCGCGGCCTCCTCGATTTCAAAAAGGTTAAACCCGTCCCCCTCGAGTCCGTCGAGTCCGTCGAGAGCATCATGAAGCGCTTCAAAACCGGCGCCATGAGCTACGGCTCCATCAGCCAGGAAGCCCATGAAACTCTCGCCATCGCCATGAACCGCATCGGCGGCAAGAGCAATACCGGCGAGGGCGGCGAAGACCCCGCCCGCTATGTCCCGCTGCCCAACGGCGATTCCAAAAACAGCGCCATCAAGCAGGTCGCTTCCGGCCGTTTCGGCGTCACCAGCCAGTACCTAGTCAGCGCCAAAGAGCTTCAAATCAAAATGGCCCAGGGCGCCAAACCGGGCGAGGGCGGCCAGTTGCCCGGCCAGAAAGTCTATCCCTGGATTGCCAAAGTCCGCTACTCCACCCCGGGCGTCGGCCTCATCTCCCCGCCGCCCCATCATGATATTTACTCCATCGAGGACCTCGCCGAGCTCATTCACGACCTCAAAAACGCCAACCATCACGCCCGGATCAGCGTCAAGCTCGTCTCCGAAGTCGGAGTCGGCACCATCGCCGCCGGCGTCGCCAAAGCCCACGCCGACGTTGTCCTCATCAGCGGCTACGACGGCGGCACCGGTGCTTCCCCTCAAACCGGCATCAAACACGCCGGCATCCCGTGGGAGCTTGGCCTGGCCGAAACCCACCAAACCCTCGTCCTTAACGACCTCCGCTCCCGCATCATTGTCGAGACCGACGGCCAGATGAAGACCGGCCGCGACGTCGTCATCGCCGCCCTCCTAGGCGCCGAAGAGTTTGGCTTCGCCACCGCCCCGCTGGTCTCCATGGGCTGCATTATGATGCGCGTTTGCCACCTCAACACCTGCCCGGTCGGCGTTGCCACCCAGGACCCCGAGCTGCGCAAACGCTTCGCTGGCGAGCCCGAACACGTCGTCAATTTCATGCGGATGATCGCCATCGAAGTCCGCGAGTTCATGGCTCAGCTCGGCTTCCGCCAGATGAACAAAATGATCGGCCGCTCCGACCGCCTCGAAGCCAAAAAAGCCGTTGACCACTGGAAAGCCAAAGGCCTCGACTTCGCCAAAATCCTTTACCAACCCGAGGTCCCGACCAAAACCGGCCGCTTCTGCCAGATCCCACAGGACCATGGCCTCGACAAGGCCCTCGACAATACCGTCCTCCAGCGCCTCTGCGCTCCCGCGCTCGAACGGAAAGAAAAAGTCTTCGCCGTGCTGCCCATTCGCAACGTTAACCGCGTCGTCGGCACCATCGTCGGCAGCGAGATTACCCGGCGCTGGGGCCCCGAAGGCCTCGCTGAGGATACCGTCGAGATCCATTTCACCGGCAGCGCCGGCCAGAGCTTTGGCGCCTTTATGCCCAGGGGCATGACCTTCTTCCTTGAAGGCGACTCCAATGACTACGTCGGCAAAGGCTTGTCCGGCGGCAAGATCATCGTCTATCCGTCCGAACTCGCCACCTTTGTCCCGGAGGAAAACATTATCATCGGCAACGTCGCTTTCTACGGCGCCACCAGCGGCGAAGCTTACATCCGCGGCATGGCCGGCGAGCGCTTCTGCGTCCGCAACAGCGGCATCACCGCCGTCGTCGAGTCCATCGGCGACCACGGCTGCGAATATATGACCGGCGGTCGCGTCGTCGTCCTCGGTCCTACCGGACGCAACTTCGCCGCCGGCATGTCGGGCGGCGTCGCTTATGTCCTCGATGAGACCGGCGATTTCCCCCGCCGCTGCAACCTTCAGATGGTCGCGCTGGAAAAACTTGATGACCCCGACGAAATCGAGCAGGTCTGGAAAATGATTCAGCGCCATCAGGCCTACACCCGAAGCTCCCGCGCCGCCCGCCTCCTCTCCGACTGGCCGCGCATGGCGTCCCAGTTCGTCAAAGTCATGCCCAAAGACTACCGGCGCGTCCTCCAGTCCCTCAAGAAAGTCCAGGATTCCGGCCTCAGCGGTGACCAGGCCATCATGGCCGCCTTCGAAGTCAACGCCCGCGACGTCGCCAGAATCGGCGGCGGGTAATCGGAACTCACGAGAGCCCTACCAACTACTGACTAATCGATGGGAAAACCTACCGGCTTCATAGAATACCTGCGCGAACTGCCCCTGGACCGCTCCGCCCTCGAGCGGATCCGCGACTGGAACGAATTCCACCTCCACATGGAGGAGCCGAAGCTCCGCGAGCAGGCCGCCCGCTGCATGGATTGCGGCATTCCCTTCTGCCATACCGGCACCCTCCTGAACGGCATGGCCTCAGGTTGTCCCATCCATAACCTCATCCCGGAATGGAACGACCTGGTCTATCGCGGCCTCTGGAAGGAAGCCCTCGAGCGCCTTCACAAAACCAATAATTTCCCCGACTTCACCGGCCGGGTTTGCCCAGCCCCGTGCGAAGGCTCCTGCGTCCTGGGCATCAACGCCCCGCCCGTCACCATCAAGAACCTCGAGCACACGATTATTGAGCGAGGCTGGGATGAGGGCTGGGTTGTCCCCGAACCTCCCGAGGTGCGCACGGGCAAGAAAGTCGCCGTCGTCGGCTCCGGCCCCGCCGGCCTCTGCGCCGCAGCTCAACTGAACAAAGCTGGCCACTTGGTCACCGTGTTCGAACGCGCCGACCGCGTCGGCGGCCTGCTCACTTACGGCATTCCCAACATGAAGCTCGACAAGGAAAAAGTCGTCTTCCGCCGCATCCGCCAGATGGAAGCCGAAGGCATCACGTTTTTTGCCGGCACCGAAGTCGGCGTCAACTACCCGGCCGAAAAATTATTGAAGGAGTTCGACGCCGTCGTTCTCTGCATCGGCGCCACCAAACCCCGCGATTTGCCCATTGAGGGCCGCAACCTCAAGGGTGTCTATTTCGCGATGGACTTCCTTACGGCCAACACCCGCGGTCTCTTGGAACGCCATCGCAACGGCAATTACATCTCCGCCGAGGGCAAGGACGTCATGGTCATCGGCGGCGGCGACACCGGCACCGATTGCGTCGGCACCTCCATGCGGCACGGGTGTCAGAGCCTCGTCCAGCTTGAGATTTTGCCGTGTCCCCCCATGGACCGCGCCAGCGACAATCCCTGGCCCGAATGGCCGAAAGTTTATCGCCTCGATTACGGCCAGGAAGAAGCCGCCGCCAAATTCGGCGCCGACCCGCGCGTCTATCTGACCACCGCAAAAAAATTCGTGGGTGACGACAAAGGCTGGGTCAAAGAAGTGCACACCGTGCAGATTCAATGGGAGCGGAACGACAAAGGCCAGTTCACCCCCAAAGAAGTCCCTGGCACCGACCAAGTGCGTCCCGTCCAGCTCGTGCTCCTCGCGATGGGATTCCTCGGGCCGGAACAGCCGCTGCTCGAAGCCCTCGGCGTCGAGCGCGACCCCCGCTCCAACGCTAAAGCCGAGTTCGAAAAATACTCGACCAGCATCAAGGGTGTCTTCGCCGCCGGCGATTGCCGCCGCGGCCAAAGCCTGGTCGTTTGGGCCTTTAACGAAGGCCGCGGCGCCGCCCGCGAATGCGACCGCTATTTAATGGGTCATACCAACCTCCCCTAGAGCGTGTTTGGAAATCCCCGTTTTCTGTAGGAGACGACGTGAGGAGTCTCTGATCCGCTATCAGATCGTAGATTTTACGTTGCGCGGTTCCCCTCTGCCAACAATGCGCCGCGATTTGTCCCTACATTGAAAACTCTTTTTTGCCTACACTCTCACTCATGAACCTCAGAACCTTCTTCTTCGGCCTGTCTTTCCTTGTCCTGTTGTCTGGTCTGACCGCTCGTGGCGCAGAACCGACCGCCAGCTACCCAGCGCCGCAGAGCGGGGATTACTCCATCCGTGATTTTCACTTTCAATCCGGCGAGGTCTTGCCTGAGCTGCGCATCCATTACCGAACCTTGGGGAAACCGCGGCGCGACACCCATGGTGTGGTCCGCAATGCTGTCCTCATCCTGCACGGCACGACCGGGAGCGGCAGCCAATTCATCCGGCCGGAATTCGCGGGCGAACTCTTCGGCAAAGGCCAACCGCTCGATGCTGACCGGTATTACATTATCCTGCCGGACGGGATCGGCCACGGGCAATCCAGCAAACCGAGCGACGGGCTGCGCGCGCGGTTTCCCAAATACGGCTACCGCGACATGATCGAAGCGCAATATCGTCTGCTCACCGAAGGCCTGAACGTCAACCACCTCCGGTTGGTCATGGGAACCTCGATGGGCGGCATGCACACCTGGCTCTGGGGAGAAACCTACCCCGATTACATGGGTGCCCTGCTTCCCCTGGCCAGTCTGCCCACGCAAATCTGCGGTCGTAACCGGGTATGGCGACGCATCATCGTTGACGCCATCCGCAATGATCCCGGCTGGAACAACGGCGATTATGAAACGCAGCCGCAGGCAGTCAAGGCCGCCCTCGAGGTCCTCTTTTTCATGGGCAGCAACCCCATCCAGCGCCAGAAGGAGGCTCCCACGCTGCAGCAGGCCGACCACATGCTCGACGCTTACGTCGATGCCGCCCTGAAAACCCATGACGCGAACGACATCCTGTACGCGCTCGACAGCTCACGGGATTATGATCCTGGCCCCGAGCTCAACAAGATCAAGGCACCGCTAGTAGCGATTAATTTCGGGGACGACCTGATCAACCCGCCTGAATTGGGCATCCTTGAACACGAAATCAAGCGGGTTGGGCATGGGAAAGCTCTGCTGATTCCCCTAGGGGCGAACACCCGTGGTCACGGCACGCATACGCTAGCAGCCGTTTGGAAACAACACCTGGCAACGTTATTAAAGAAATCGGAGTCGAAATGAGTGATCTCAAAACGGCCCCGCCACTTTCCATTGGCCGTTGACTTGTCGGAACACAACGCTCGGCGCTGAAAAATCTGCGAGGCCCATCTGAACCTTCGCCTCGATGGAACCGTCGGGAAGCTGTTTCTGCTCACTAATACCTATGCCGACTAGTGCCTCAGACCCCCGGAAAAAGTCGTCAACCGAATGACCCGGCTGCTGAAATTGCGCCTGCATGCTTTGAGCCGCTTCAGGGGTGAACGACTGGAGGACCGTATTGAAATCATGTTTCTGCATCGCCCAAAGGAAGGATTGAATCGTATCCTGCGGCGATGCGTATCCGACCATTTGGGCCTGCGTTTTGCGGATGAAACCCGGCGGCAGAACCGTTCCCGGCGTGGCATTCGTGCCCCGCGAGGCGACTTGCGCTTGCAGTCGTTCGTTCTCGGTGCGCACATTTGCCAAAGCCTGTCGCTGCTGCGTCAGCCGGGTGACCTCACTGCGCAATTGAAGCAGTTCGGAGGAACTCTCGGCCGGGGCCGGCACCGCAATGGACTCAGCCGGTTTGACCTCGCTTGGGGCGGGAGAGGCAGTGTCCTGCGCAATAGCCGCCAGTTGCCCTTGTCGTTCCGCCCGCAAATGCCCTAGTTCCTGGTGCTGGGCAATCACCGCCCAGGCCGCTCCCAGGCAGATCAAAGCCATGACGCTGCTGATCAAAAAACGGAGGTTCATTGGTCTTGGTAATAGAGTTTCCCGTCTCGCTGCACCAGCCGCTCAGGGTGCTCCTTCCCGACACCACTTTGCACGCTGCCATCACAGCAGCCAATGTTGCCGTGAATGGGACATCGGAACAGCACTCGCGACGGTTCCTCTCCAGAAGCGCCCGGGGCCAAAAACTCGTAAGAACAATTCGCGCTGGTCCAGCCAGCCCAGCCGCCTTTTGCCGCCTCGCGTCCGGTGTCCGCCGGGCAAACGAGGATCTTCGGTGTGGACATTTCGTTCGTCATCTGCAGCAGGTTGGACGGAAACCGATCCCCATTGTCCAAGGACCAAACCTTGCAGGCCAAACCAAGCTGTTTGAGATTGTTGACGCACTGGATGTTCACCGCCCTTTCCCGCGCCTTGGCCTTGGCGTCGGCTTCTTCCTGCGTCAGCGTGCCCGGCAGCGGCGCGGCCAGTTGCGCCCGCAACTTTTCATTCTCACCACGCATCTGCTCCAACCGGGCGACTTCGCCCGAGATCTGCGCGACCATGCCTTTCAATCTCGCGATCTCCTCCTGCTCGGTTTCGGCAGCCGCCGCCGGCACTGCGCCACGCGTCTTGTCAGAACTCTCCGACGGAGCGCTCTCCGCAGGGGGGGAACTTTGGGCCAGGGTTCCGATCGACTGCTCCAGGTCGCGAATCTCCGCTTGCTGCGCGGTGTACGCGAGTGCGCAGGCGACCGAGATGCCGGCCGGCGCCAGCGCTGGCCACCAGCGCCGGAACCAGCCACCGGCACCGTTCGGCTCCCTGCGAAACGCGCCCTGGCCAGGCAGTATTTGCGTGTCCGCGATGAGTCGTTCCTTCAGGTTCTCGGGAGGCCTGGGCCTGGCCGCGCGGCGCAGCGCGTTTTCAATTTCCTGTTCGGGAGTGTTCATATGTTTCCTGGCATGGCAATAGACGGGCGTGGCGTTCGCCCCTCCGAAGCCAGTTCTTTCTGCAATTCGGCGAGGGCCTGGCGGAGCCGGTATTTGACGGTGCTCGTCGCGACACCGAGAGCTTCGCTGGTCTCCTGCAACGTGAGGTCTTGGTAATAATGAAGGTGAACGGTGTCTCGCAGGTCCTGCTCCAATCGCTCCACGGAGGCATAAACTGTCGTCGCCAGGTCGTTGCGGGCCGCGACTTCCGCCGGCGAGGCCTCCGGCGCTGGACAAGCCGCCCACCATTCAATCGAGCGCGCCTCGGTGTGGCGGTTCGATCGCCGCCAATCCACATAGACATGATACGCGATGCTATGCAGCCAGGACCCCACCGACGACCGGCCGGCAAACGTCGGCAAGGACTGCCAGGCACGCTTGAAAGTGTGCTGGGTAAGGTCGGCGGCGTCAGCGTCATTGCTGCTGAGTCGGCGCAGAAAGGCGTAAATCCGTTCATAAAAGAGGTCGATCAGCCGGACCGCCGCCGCTTTGTTCCCGCGGCCGGCGCTCTCCGCCAGTTGATTTCCGTCCGGTTCCATCTCTGTTCCTATTCCTTTAGTCGTTTGAAAGCGCCTGGGTGGACAAAAAATGTTGAACGGCAAACTCAGCAACCGAACTCGCGGGCGCGGCGCGCCCTGCCTATGCAGAGTTGGTGGATCTGCGAGCCGGCACCGATGCGGCGCTATAACGAACTCACTCCCGCCGGAGCCACGCCACCAACCCGCCCGCCGGTGCACAGTGAATCTTCAATACATCCTGCGCTGTCACCACTCTCTCTTCGATTTCCAAATGCTCTCCGTTGACATCGCTGTCGGTGGCATCTCTCCAAAGGCGCAGCCGCCAACGTCCTTTCTTCAGGAACGCCAGGCTGACGCTTGCGTCGTAAGCGCCGCTGCCCGTCAGTCCGCCCAGGAACCATTCCTGGCCCGACCGCCGCGCGACAACCACATGTTTCGCAACCTCCGCGTCCAGTGCCCGGGTGTCATCCCAGACCGTCGGCACGATCTTCAGAAAGCCGGCGCCTGCCTGGCCACCGTAGTGGCTCGGATGATCGCAGACGCAGCAGAGCGGGCTGTCATACACAACAAACAGTGCCAGCTCCGCGGCGCGCGTGCCCTGGACCTGCGCCGCCTTGCTATCGGGCTTGAACTGACTGGGTTGGCGATTCAGAAAACCGCCCGGCGTAAAATCCGCCGGTCCGGCCAGGAACCGCGTGAACGGCAGAGTCACCTTGTGCTCAGGTGTGACGCGCGTGCTCCAGCGGTTATACTCGTTGCCCAGGATGCCTTCGCGCGTGATCTGGTTCGGAAACGTTCGGTTGAAGCCGGACGTCTTGAAAGCCCCGTGGAAATTAACCATCAGGTGATGTTCGGCCGCGGCTTTGGTGATTTTCTCGTACCAATTGACCATCTCCTGGTCGTCGCGATCCATAAAATCGATCTTCACTCCCGCCATGCCCCATTCCTCGTACAGAGCAAAGGCCTTTTTGTAAGCGTCGTTCCTGTCCACATCCGACCAATAGAGCCAAACCAAAAGCCGCACGCCTTTCTCCTTTGCGAAGCGCCGCACCTCTTCCATATCAACCGACGGGCTGACTTTGGTGATATCCGAATTGGGTTTGTTGAAGGAACCATACCACTGCCAGTCGATCAGTTGGTACGGCCAGCCCATTTCGGCCGCCAGCTCGATGTAATCCTTGAGCGTCGAGGTTTTCATCTCCACATCACCCGACCACCAGTGGTCCCACGCCATCTTGCCGGGGCGGATCCACGACGTGTCAGCAAGCAGGCACGGTGTGCTCAAATTGAGCACCAGGTCGCTCTCAAGCAGGCGCCCTGGCTCTCGTCCGATCATCAGCACGCGCCAGGGCGATGCGTGCGGAGGTGCCGCTTTCACCAAACCTTGTCCGTCCGGTCTCGGCGCCAGCTTGACATCGAGCGTGACACCTCCCGCAGCGACGGTTCCGCCTCCGAGCCACATCCCGGCCCAGTCGCGCAGGTCGGATTCGAATACCGCCACCCAGGCCGCCGGTGTCTGGACCAGCAGCGGCAGGCCCACGATCGCCTCGGGTTTTATCTCGCTCAACCGTCCAGGTTTGAACTCCCATTCCTGCGCACCCTGAAATCCCTTTTCCTGCTGACCGGCAAAACACTGGTAATCCCCGGCAAAACAGAATTCCGTCGGCTCTCGTCGCAAGAGGAACGCTCCCATCGCCGCCTGGGCAGGCAAAACGTAGCGGAAGGCGACCCCATCATCGTAAGCCCTGAACTCTACTTCGAAATTTCTTCCCATGCCAACACCCGCAACCTCGCGTAAAGCCAATCGCAGCTCGTTATACCGGTCCCGCACCTCCCGCCGTTTGCCCCACTTGTTTTCCCAGGCGGAGTTCGCGCCGCGCCGCTGCGTCGTGCTAAGTTCGACATTGGATCCCAGTGAGGCGCCGTCGCTGAACTCGAAGCCAAGCCTTGACGGTTGGAGCACGGCCTGGTTATCCACCTGGACGGAGTACGTCAAGCGCCCGCGAGCAGCGACTGTCACCTCAATTTTTCCGTCCGGCGAGCGCAGGCTCAACCCGCCTCGATCACGCTCTGGGCTGGCGGAAATGGCACTCCAGCAGGTTGCCAAACAGAGGGTCAAGCCAAAGCGCCACGAGACCTGGCCTGACGACGTAGCCATCCCATTCATGCCCTCTTTTGGTCGTCCGTCGTCCCTTTATCGAGCCTTTTCTTCATCCTTGCAAACAGAAATCAGTTTTTTCACTGTTACGCCATGCAATCACACGAACTCCTGCGCGAAGTCTTTCAGCAGTGCAGTCCGAAGCAGGTGGCCGGCCAACTCGGCCTCTCGCTCTCGATGATTTACAAGTGGGCGGAACCGCCCGACCAATCCGCCGGGAGCGGCAGCGCCAACCCTCTCGATCGCATCGACGCGTTGCTGCGGTGCAGCAACGACCGCCGCCTCGTCCAGTGGATCTGTCAGCGCGCAGGGGGGTTTTTCATCCTCAACCCCAAGACCAACAAAGCCCATCCTTCGTACCTGATCCCGGCAACCAACGAAATCGTTCAGGAATTCGCGGATTTACTATCGGTGATCGCGACCGCCGCAGCGGACAACCAGATCACCAACGCGGAGTCCAAACAAATCCGCGCCCGGTGGGAGGAGTTGAAGTCCGTGACCGAAGGGTTTGTCGCTTGCTGCGAGGAAGGAAATTTCCTGCCGCTGAAAGAGAAACAGGCCGCCTCCAGTGCCGCCGCGCAAGCTTCCAGTGGCGCGAAACCGGGCCTGCGTGAGTCAGACCCGAAATCGTAGCTTCGGTGTTCAATCGGGCACCACCCTGCGCGCTTCAGCCCAGTCTTTCGCTGCCCAATTCCACGATAAGGTTCGAGTGTGCTTTGGGCGCCAGCGTGATCTGATTGGAGGAGACGTTGCCTGATTCGACGCACACCATGCGCTGATACTCATCGTTGCCAAAATCGGGCATCTGCTGCGCCTTGGCAATCCACGGGTTCCAGACCACGGTCGAAATTGAGCCGCGCTTAGCGATGCGGATCTTGCGGCCCAGGCGAGGATCGAGGATCGCCACGTCATCCGAGGTGTTCAGGTAAATACGGTCCACCTCCGACGCGATTCGAATGGCGTCGCCGGTTTCGACCTTTTGGGCGAAGTTCGCGACTTTGTCGAGGTAGCTGACGCCCTTCAGGCCGGTAATCGAGATGGCGGTGATATCGCCGATTTCAAAGTAAGTATGAAGACAATTCTCGAAGGTGAGTGCCTCGTCGATCGATTGGTTGGTGACGACCAGCTCCAGTTTGAGGGTCTCCTTTATGGTGACGATGTAGTCTGCCGTAAACGGCGGGAACGCGGAAGCCTCCGGGCAATCCGGCAAGCGAAATCGGACGCTCACGCTGCCGTCCGGCGCCGGCACAAATTCCTTGAGGTCCCACGGTTTGTTCCGCGCGAAGCCGTGCTGGGCCATCCCCTCGCGCGGTCCGAACCATGGAAAAACAACCGGAATGCCACCGCGAATCGGCTGGCCTTCGGTGAACCGGCTGCACTGGCTCATGAAGAGCAGAGGCGGCTCGTCCTTCTTTCGGAAGTTCGTTACGTGCGCGCCGTTCAGGTAAATTTCCGCCGTGCTCCACGCCGTGCTCACTTCGAGCATCGGCAATTCCCCTTGCCCGTCGAAAAAAGTGACACGACCGGGGCTGACGCTGGTTTGGGTTTTCTTGCGTTTGCTTTTTGGCATAGTTCGCTTCTGCTCCGATCCGGTGTTACGTCCAAATCTTGTGGCTGTCAATCGTTTTAGGGGGCCGCTTTTTTTGCTGCCATCCACCGCGGCCCGCGCTATGGTCGCCCCCATCTATGGCGAAAAAACAATATCGTTTCTGCTTCGGCCCCTGGAACATCAGCGAAGGACAGGATCCCTACGGCCCCACGACGCGCCCCGCGCAATCTTTTGATTGGAAACTCGCCCAGCTCAAGAGGCTCGGTTTCGACGCGATGATGTTCCACGACGACGATGCGGTGCCGGACATCGATGGCAAGTCCGACGGCCAGTTGCGCAAAGAGGCAAGGGCGCTCAAACGCCGGCTCGACGATGCCGGCGTCGCTGCCGAAATGGTCGCCCCGCGCCTCTGGTTCAGCCCGATGACGATCGATGGCGCTTACACGAGCAATGACCCCAAGTGCCGCAAGTATGCCATCGAGCGCTCACTCCGCTGCATCGATATTGCCCGTTATCTTGGCACCGACCTGATCGTCCTTTGGCTGGCCCGAGAAGGCACTTACCTGCGCGAAGCCAAGAACGGTCGGCGCAGTTTTGAACTGCTGGTCACGGCTCTCGATAAAATGCTGGCTCACGACAAAAGAATTCGCCTCGCTATCGAGCCGAAACCGAACGAACCGATGGACCACGCCTATCTACCGACTATCGGCCACGCGCTGGCCATCGCTCAGTTGACGCAAGATCCCAAACGTGTCGGCTGCCTGATTGAGTCGGCCCACGCTATCCTCGCGGGGCTCGACCCCGCCGACGAAATCGATTTCGCTATGACGTTCGGCAAGCTGTGGTCGCTGCACCTCAACGACCAGAACGGATTGAAATTCGACCAGGACAAACCCTTCGCTAGTTCGAACCTCCGGGTGGCGTTTAACCAGGTCCGCGCTCTCGAACGGAACGGCTACGGCAAGGAAGGCCAATATGTCTGCTTTGACGTGCACCCTTTCCGCACCACCAAGGTCGAACACTGGCTGGCCCACCTGGAGAACAGCCGCCGGACTTTCCTCCGCCTGGTGCAAAAGGCCCGGACCTTCGACGAAAAGAAGGCCCGCGCCCTGATCGCCAACCGCGACTATGCTGCCCTGGACCAACTCGTCCTCGAACATTTGATGGGGCGGTAGCTGACGCGGCTCGGCAGGGCAGGGCGGCAGACCATCGCTCACCGATTCATGGCTGGCCTCTTTTCCCAAGCAACGCTCGAACAAGTCCGCGCCGCCAATGACATCGTCGATGTCATTGGCGCGTCCCTCCCGCTGAAGCGTGCGGGCGCCAACTTCCTCGCGCTCTGCCCGTTTCATCGGGAAAAAACCCCCAGCTTCAATGTCAATCCGCAGCGCCAGATTTTTTACTGCTTCGGTTGCCACAAAGGCGGAGACGTCTTCGCCTTCATCAAGGAATACGAAAGCGTCGATTTTCCTGAGGCGGTGAGGCGCCTGGCCGACCGCGCCAAGATCCCGCTCGAGTATGAACGGGGAGCCGATGAGCAACAGTCGCGCTCGCTCAAAGAGAAGTTGCTGCAGATTCACGAGCAGATCACTAGCCGCTGGCAAAATGCGTTGGCCACCGAAGACGGCGGGCAGATTGCTCGCGATTATCTCGCCAAACGTGCCGTCCCGGACGAAGCTGTCAAGCTGTTCCGCCTGGGCTATGCGCCGGACCTGTGGGACGATACCGTCAACTGGGCCAAGAGCAAAGATTACGAGTTGGGAGTGGTGGAAACGGCTGGCCTCATCCTGCGCAAAGAGGGCAGCGACCATTACTACGACCGTTTCCGCGGCCGGCTCATGTTCCCGATTTGCGATGAACAGGGCCGGGTGGTCGGCTTCAGCGGCCGGGTGCTGTCCGGTGACGAGAAAACGGCCAAATACGTCAATTCACCGGAAACGCCAATTTTTACGAAGAGCAAAGTTTTCTTCGGACTGGATAAATCAAAGCGCGCGTTGCTAGAGGCGGAGTATGCAGTGGTGTGCGAAGGCCAGCTCGACTTGATTGCCTGTTTCATGGCCGGGGTGCAGAACGTCGTTGCCCCCCAAGGCACTGCGTTCACCGCAGACCACGCGCGAATCCTGAAGCGGTACGTCGAGGAAGTGGTGCTCTGCTTTGATTCGGACGAAGCGGGCCAGAACGCGGCCGTGCGGTCGCTGGACCACCTGCTGGCTTCCGGATTGGCCGTCCGGGTTGCTGTCGTCCCGTCCCCGCACGACCCGGACAGTTTCATCAAGGCTTCCGGTGGCCCGGCGTTCACGCAACTCATCGAACAGGCCGACGGTTTTTTCGATTATTACCTGAATCGCCTTTGCGCGACGAACGATGTGGCGACCGACAAAGGCCGGCTGGCCGTGCTGCGCGGCATGGCTGAGGCGGTACACAAAGCCGGGAACGTGGTGCTTACCGACAAGTACGCCCAGAAAACGGCTTTGCGCCTTGGGGTCTCCCCCGACGCGGTGCGTTTAGAGTTCGCAAAGACACCCCGGCTGAGAACCGCTCCAACCGAGCCGGGCGAGGCAGGAGTCGAACCAACACCCGGCCTGGAGCTACCCTCTGTCCACGAGCATTGGCTTGTGAAACTGCTCCTCCTGCATGACAACCTCGTGGATTGGGCGGTCGCGCATCTCGATCCGGGCTGGGTTCAGAATCCGCTGGCCAGGGAAGTGATAGCGCGACGGCTCGAAGCGAACAAAACCCAGACGTGGACCAGCCTGACTGCTTTCCTGGATCAGTGCGCGTCGCCGGAGGTTCGGAACATGGTAGCCGAGGTCACGGTTCAGGAGCGGCCCCTTCCGAACCCCGCCCAGCAGCTTGCCGACGTGGCCCTGCGCTTGCGGAATCAGTTTATCGAGCGGCAGGTCGCAACCTCGGTCCAGCGTGCGAGCCACCCGGACACTAGCGAGGCAGAGCGTCTCGATTTGCTGCGTCAGCAACAGGAACTGCGCCAGCTAAAGCGCCAGCCGATACAGCCATTGTCTTAGCTACCCGAACAGGACTCGCTCCGCCACGAGGTGCGGCACGGCGGCGAGATTTGCAGCGCTGCGATTGGCGAGCAGGATCACCGTAAGCTTCCTCTCCGGGAAACGCGCGATGCGCGTGGTAAAGCCTACAGTCTCGCCGTAATGCCATATTTCTTCCAGACCGCGGTATTCGCCCATAAACCAGCCAAATCCGTACCCCGAGCCCGGGAACTCGGTCTTGACCGAGGGGGTAAAGGCCTGTTCGAGCAGCTTCCGGGAGACTGGCCGGCTCGTATATAGCCATTGGTCCCATTTGTAGAGGTCGGCGACTGAGGAATAGATACCGCCATCGCCAAGCACCGAACTGGTCCGGTTCTGGTCCGTGAGTCCAAACCCTCTCGCTCGGCGCGTATAACCGAACGCCCGGTTCGGCACAACTGACAAGCCTTGCTGATAGGCCAGTGTCCCCGTCATCTCCAGTGGGCCGAAGATGTTGTCTTTCAAAAACTGCGCGAAAGTATTCCCCGAGCGCCTTTCTACGATGAGAGCCAAAAGGGCATAACCTGAATTACTGTAACGGTACCTAGCACCGGCCGGAAAATAGGTCCTCGCCTGCCGCAAAAGCAATCGGAGGACATCCTGGTCGAGAAGCGGTAGCGTAGTGTGCTTGGGGATTATGGTTTCGTAGTCAACCAGCCCGGCAGTATGCGTCAACAGGTGGCGCACGGTGATCTTCCTGCCCCAGGCGGGGAACTCGGCAAAGAATTCCGGCAGACTCTCTGCAAGCGCCAGCTTGCTGCGTTCAGCCAAAATCAGGATCGCCATCGCGGTGAACTGTTTGGTCAGTGACGCGAGCCGGAAATTTGTGTTGAGCGCACAAGGGACACCGTCCTCCAGGTTCGCTAGGCCATAACCTCGGGCGACCAGCTTCCGCCCGCCCTTGATAACCATCACACTCAGCCCGGGAGCATCGCGCCGATCAAATTCCTTAAACAACTCGTCGAACACGGGCGGAAACATAGACCCGCGGAAGAAGCGCGGAAACCTAAAACCGGCGGCACTCAGCACGGTGTCGAACTAATCAACCTGCCGGGGCGGGGACGGCCACGTCCCCAAGATTACGTCGGAATCGGACATCACCCGGGAACGTGGCCGCTCCCGCCCCGATGCTGGGACCTACGCCGCCGCAGTGTAGGTTCGACATCTCGCGCGCGCGCGGTTATTTGATCCCGACACTCGATGAAAGCTTTTACGCCGCTTCCGAGAGGGTTCTACGAGCCATCAGCGAGCGTTGTGGCGCCGAGGCTGTTGGGGCACTGGCTTGTCCGTAGCACGCCCCTGGGTCCGTGCGGCGGACCGATCGTCGAGACGGAGGCTTACTTAATCGACGACCCGGCCTGCCACGCCGCGCCCGGGCTAACGCCGCGCAACCGGGTGATGTTCGGCGAGCCCGGCCATGCTTATGTGTATCTGATTTATGGCCTGCACTATTGCGTGAACGCCGTATGCCGCCCCGCCGGGACCGCGGAAGCGATTTTGATCCGCGCCGTGGAAGCGACGCTAGGGCCTCACTTGCTTCATGGCCGTCGCTCGGTGTCAAGAAGCGAGCACCTGACCAACGGCCCGGCGAAATTGTGCGAAGCCATGGCGATTAACCGCTCACTCGATGGCGCTGACCTATGCTCCGTCCGCTCGCCCCTCTTTATCGCGCGAAACAAGAGCCTGGTGAAATTCAGACGCGAACGCGGCCCCGTGATTGTTACTACGCGCGTCGGCATCACCCGGGCGGCCGAGCTGCCCTTGCGGTTTTACCTGGACCGCAGTCCATTTGTCTCAAAGCGCGCTGCGCAGTATTCCTAAGGCTTCGCGATTGTCTTCCAGCCCGTTATGTATAAGCTGGCCCCATGAAATGGCGGGCGGGCTTAGTATTGTTCCTTTCAATCCTGGCGCTGACGGGTTGCCGCAGTGTGTACTACTCGGCATGGGAGAAAGTAGGAGTTTATAAGCGCGATTTGCTCAAGAAAAGGGTGGTGGCCGCCCGGGACGACGAAAAGGTGGCCAGCGAGCAGTTCAAAGACGCGCTGACGCGCCTAAAGGAGATGTACGGTTTCGAGGGCGGCAATCTCGAAAAGACTTACGCCGCGCTCAACAAGGAATACGAGCGTTCGGTCGAAAGAGCCAGCACGGTTCACAAGCGGGTCAAAGACGTTGAGACCGTAGCCGAGGACCTGTTCGCGGAATGGGAAAAGGAGATCAAAGAAATCTCTTCCTCTAACCTTCGCGAGAGCAGCCGGGACAAGTTGAGGGAGACGCGGCGTCTCTACGACGAACTGCACACTGCGCTCAAGCGCGCCGAGCAGAGCATGGACCCGGTTTTGGTGCGGCTTCATGACCAGGTGCTTTACCTGAAGCATAATCTCAATGCCGCAGCGATCGCCTCCTTGAAAGGTGAGACCACTGACATCCAGGCGGAGATTTCCCGGTTGCTGAGCGATATGAACTCGGCGATCGCCCAGGCGGACACGTTCATCAATAGTCTGCAGTGAGGTTCATACGCAGTTGCAGGTTGCGGCGTGAGCAGCGAAGCAAGGGGCTTGCCTCCGTGAATATCGCCAGTGAAGTGGCGTCCAATCCTTCGTGAGCGTTACGGCAGGAAAGAAGCGGGGCAACGAAGACGATTTCAAGCGCGCCAGGCCAGGGAAGGAAAGCGGTGCTCCCGTGTTCTCGTTTGGCTCCCGTCGTTTCGCCTCCAAAGGAGTGCGGCGGCTCTTCGTCCCGCAAAAATGCCTGATGTCGCCTGTGTTCGAACCCGAGGTCGAGCGGCCGCACACTTTGCTGCGTGCCCCGCTCTGACCCGCGCAGGGCTGATTGCGCGTGTTTGACATTTCGCCGGGAAACTATATCTTTCTGGCCTGAACCAATTCCGTTCTCACCCTCCGCTTGCCGCCGAATTGAACGCGAGCTAAAAAACTGCCTGGTAATCCGTGCGCAGAGGGGGAGACGCGAGATTACGCCCGTCACTTGCCGATTATGGAACAAAAGATTTTGGACCTGTTGGGGCAGCACAAATATACGCCGCTGAACGTTGCCGAATTGCTGACGGCGCTGCGGTTGTCGCGAAACCAGCAAAAAGAGCTCGAACAGACTTTGGCGTCCCTGGAACGGGCCGGCCGAATCGCCCGGGTCAAACAGGGCTGTCGCTACGCATTGCCGGTCGATGCGGATCTTATTCCCGGACGCATCCGGATGAACCGGCAGGGCTCGGGTTTCCTGCAGCCGGACGACCCGAAGGTTCCCGTGTTGAGAATTCCGCCCGACGCGACCGCGACGGCGATGCACGGTGACCGAGTGCTGGTCCGGCGCGATGCGGTGCCGCGAGCCCGTGGCCGGCACGACCCGACCGAGCCCACCGGCCGTGTGGTGCGAATCCTGGAGCAGGCTCGCACGCAAATAGTCGGCACCCTCCAGCGCGGCCGCCAGTTTTTTTATGTTATCCCGGATGACCCGCGTATTCCGCAGGACATTTACGTGCCGCCGCCGAGCGATGTGGGACGCCCGGCGCGCGAGGGTGACAAAGTGGTCGTCGAACTGCGCGAGTGGAAATCGCGTCACACCAACCCCGAAGGTGAAATCATCGAAGTCCTCGGCGCGGCCGACGCTGAGGGTGTCGATATGCTCTCGGTTATCCGCCAGTACCAATTGCCGTTGCATTTTCCTAAGGGAGTGCTGCACGAAGCGCGCTTGTTGGGTCAGCAAGTAACCCCCGCCGAATGCGTCGGGCGAGTGGATTGCCGCAAACATCCAGTGGTCACCATCGACCCGGAAGACGCCAAAGATTTCGATGATGCGATCTGTCTGCAGCGCGCTGAGTCGGGCCATTGGAAACTCTGGGTGCATATTGCAGACGCCTCGCATTATGTGAGGCTGGGCACCGCCCTGGATGAGGAAGCGGCCCGGCGCGGCAATTCAACGTATTTGGTGGACCGGGTCATTCCGATGCTGCCCGAGGCGCTAAGCAATGAACTGTGCTCGCTAAAGCCCCACGTCGAGCGGTTGACTAAGTGCGTCGAATTCCTGCTTTCCGCAGACGGACGCGTGTTGAAGTCACAATTCTATTCCGCCGTCATCCAGTCCCAATGCCGCTATAACTACAAAGAAGTCTTTAGGATTCTTCAGCGGCAGCCGCTCGAGTCCCTCGAACGAATGCTCCACGATGCCAACGCCCTCGCCCAGAAGATTCGCCGGGCACGGTTCCAGGCTGGGTCGCTCGACCTCGACTTTCCCGAGACTAAGGTCCGGCTCGACGACCGAGGCCAGGTCCTCTTGCTCGAGAAGGTGGAGAATGACATTTCACACCAGCTCATCGAAGAGTTCATGCTGTTGGCGAACGAAGCGGTGGCGGCACGCCTGATGGCCCTGAACCGCCCGTCACTTTACCGCATCCACGAGCCGCCCGACCCTAAACGGCTGCAGGAATTCCGCGAGGAGGTCCTCGGCCATCAGATTCAGTGCGGAAATTTGTCGAATCGGCTCGAGGTCCAAAACCTGCTCGAAAAACTCAACCGGCTGCCGATCGGCCAGGCCCTCAAGGTTCGGTTCCTGAGGTCGCTCATGCGCGCGCGCTACGCAGTGGAGCCGCTTGGACATTACGGATTGGCCAAAAAGAAGTACACCCACTTCACTTCCCCCATTCGACGCTATGCCGACCTGGTCATCCACCGCTCGTTGTTTGCACAACCGGGCCAGCCACTCGCGGCACGATCGCTGCACGAGGTCGCTGACCATATCTCCGAGACCGAACGAAGGTCGGATGATGCCGAGCGGGACAGCCGGGACGTGAAGTTGTTTGCTTACCTGCTCGGTCAACTTCGCTCGGGTTCACCGCAGCGTTATCTCGCGTTGGTCACGGATGTGCGCAACTTCGGTTTCTTTGTCGATGTGCCTGGAGTAGGCCTGAGTGGCCTGGTGCCGCTGTCAGGCTTGAGTGATGATTTCTACCAGTTCGACCCTCAGCGCAACCACCTTATCGGCCGCCGCACTCGGCGCGTCTTCAAACTCGGCGATAAAGTCGAAGTCCAGGTCGCGAAGGTGAACACTTTCAAGCGCCAGGTGGATTTTCAATTGGCCCAAACGCACCCGCGCCGTACAGAACATGCAGGAGTAGCCAAGCAACCACCGCCCCGCCATGGCGGAGCGCGGCGCTCCGGGGCGGGGACCGCCACGTCCCCGAAGTCGTCACGCCAGGCGAACTGGCACAAGCCTAAGCGGCTGGCGGGAGGAATTCACCACAACTAGCAGCGCGCCCTGCCGTTTCGTCTGAGGATAGTGGCGAACCACGGGGATGTTGCCGTCCGCGCGCTCGCCGGCCTCTGCTGTCGCCCGCGCTCGTCTTGAGAATCTCCTTCCCGTTCTGCTCGGTTCGAGGTTAAATCCGTGCTCGTGAGACTAAAATCAGTTCTGTTTACCCTTATTACTCTGCCGGCGCTCATTACCGTCTCTGCCCAGGATTGGCAATCCCTCTTCGACGGCAAGACACTCTCCGGCTGGAAAGCCGGTGGCAACCCAACTTCCTTCAAAGTGATAAATGGCCAGCTCGCGTGCGATGGACCGCGCTCGCACCTGTTCTACGTTGGCCCAGACAGCCGGGCGGACTTCACCAATTTTGAGTTCGCGGCGGAAGTTCTGACCAAAAACGGGGCCAACTCCGGCGTTTATTTCCACACCGAGCTCCAGGAAGAAGGGTTCCCGGAAAAAGGGTTCGAGGCGCAGGTCTTGAACCTCCCAGGCGGGCAGGGCGGCTACCGTGAAAACAAGCTCACCGGCAGTCTGTATGGCATCCGGAACGTATATAAAGCACTGGCCAAGGACGATGAGTGGTTCCGGTTGAATATAGTGGTTAGGGGGAGACGGATTCAGATTCGCGTAAACGACCTTCTTCTCGTGGATTACCTCGAAGCAACACCCCCGCTCGGCGTCCCGAACCACCCCGGGCGCAAGCTCGACCACGGCACCTTCGCCTTGCAGTGCCATGATGCCGGCAGCAGGGTCTTCTTCCGCAATCTCCGCGTCAAAAGGCTGCCACCTGACCCGGCCGACCTCCCTTTCGCCGCCGCGCAGGGCACGGATTACGACCAGGAGATCGTCCGGTTGGGTGCCGCTAATGTTCCGGTCGTGAATTATCATGTCCACCTGAAGGGCGGCCTCACCCTCGACGAAGCGCTGGCACTCTCGCGCGAGACCGGCGTGTTTTACGGCATCGCGATTAATTGCGGTCTGAGCTTCTCCGTCACGAACGATACCGGCATTTACGACTACCTCAAGACCATGAAAGGCCAGCCGGTTTTCGTCGCCATGCAGGCGGAAGGCCGTGAGTGGGTGAAACTGTTCTCGAAGCAGGCGGTGTCCCAGTTCGATTATGTCTTTACCGACGCGATGACTATTTTCGACGACGGTGGCCGACGCATGCGCCTTTGGATGACTAACGAAGTCCCACAGATTAAAGACAAGCAAGCATTCATGGACATGCTGGTCGCTCGCACCGTCGCTATCCTGAGCACTGAGCCGGTTGACGTTTATGTCAACCCGACGTTCCTTCCAGCGCAACTTGCCGGTGAGTACGATCAGCTTTGGACAGAACCGAGGATGAACAAAGTCATCGCGGCGGCCGCCAAACACAAAATCGCCATCGAAATCAACAGCCGCTATCGCCTGCCCAGTCCGGCCTTTCTCAAATTGGCCAAAGCCGCCGGCTGCAAGTTCACTTTCGGCACCAACAACGGAGACCGCGACGTCGGCCGCCTGGATTACTCCTTCCAAATGGTCGATGACTTGGGCCTGAAATGGCAGGACATCTGGCTCCCGACCAAGAAGGGGCGATCGTAGACTTCCCGGGGCGGCGAGCGTCCGCGCGAGCCCTAATCTTTGCCCCCCATCCGCATCGGGCCTTCATGCCTTCATTTTTGAGCTCGCGAGGACGCTTGCCCTCACGGGATTCTGGCGACACTGGTCAAAAACTGTGTTCAAAATGACAAAAATTGCGTAGCGGTTGGCCCACTGTGGGCTAACCTCTAGCCTGAACAGTCCATAAGGCGCTCAAGCGGGAATCGAATGGCTATCGACATCCTGTTGCTCCAACCTGAATGAGAATGACAGCTCCAGCGGGCAAATCGGCCATCGCAACGCGGCAGCCGCGTCCGGCGACTGCGGCTTTAAGTGGAACGGCGCAGGAAACGACCAACCGCCAGCGGTTTCTTGACGCGTGCCATTGCCGCCCGGTGGACCGCCCGCCGGTCTGGCTGATGCGCCAGGCAGGTCGGGCGCTGCCGGAATACCGCGCGCTCAAGGAAAAGTACTCGTTTTTAGAACTGGTCCAAACGCCGGAACTCGCCGCTGAGGTCACGGTTCAGCCGATTCGTCGGTTCGATTTTGATGCCGCCATTCTGTTCAGTGATATTCTGGTCATCGCAGAGGGCCTCGGACAGCCGTATCAATTCCGCGATCGCGGCGGTATCGAGATGGAATTTCTCTTGAAGTCCACCGCGGACGTCGAGCGGCTCGAGGTCCAGGCTGTGACCGAACGTCTGCAGTACGTCGCGAAAGCCCTTCCGTTGATCAAGTCCGCGTTGGGCGGCCGCACTGCTCTGATTGGGTTTGCCGGCTCACCCTGGACGCTCGCGAATTTCATGATCGAAGGCGGAGGCGTAAAAGAATACACCAAAGCCAAAGCGCTGTTTTATTCCGATTCAAAGCTCTTCTGCAGTTTGTTGGAAAAGCTGACCCGGGCCATCAGCGCGTATCTGCAGATGCAGATCGATGCCGGAGCCGAGGCGCTCCAAATCTTCGACAGCCTGGGCGGAGTTTTGTCCGACGGCGACTTTGGCCCGGCTTCGGCGGTTTGGATAAAACAAATCCTCGACTCCCTCAAAGGCCAGGTGCCGGTGATCGTGTTCGCCAAAGGTGTGCACGGCAATTGGGATGACCTGGTCGGCACGGGTGCCCAGGTTCTGGGCATGGATTGGAATCTGCGCCTGGCCGACGCGAGGGCGCGGTTACCGGAAACTGTCGGCGTGCAGGGGAATTTGGACCCTTTTCTCCTGAGCACGACACCCGAATCCGTCGCCGCTGGGACCAGCCGGCTGCTCCGTGAAATGCGCGGCCGCCCCGGCCACATCTTCAACCTGGGCCACGGCGTGCCGCCGAATGCCAAGCTGGAAAACATCGAGAGCCTGGTTCAGACGGTGAAAAACTACCGTTCGCCCGCTCCTTGCGGTCCGCTTCAGAGAGTCTAAGTTTCGTAATGCGCCTATGAGCAAGCTAACTGTCGATCTCGAGCTGGTGAAGAAGTACAACGTCGCCGGCCCCCGGTACACTTCCTACCCGCCGGCGACGAAGTTTACCGATGCGCTCAAGTGGCCCGAGCTGGCCGAGCGTATCCTCGACAACAATCGGACCGAACGCGACCTTTCGCTCTACTTCCACATCCCGTTCTGCGAAACGCTTTGCTGGTATTGCGGCTGCACGACCGTTATCACGTTGAATCACGGGCAGGGCTCGACCTACGTAAACTATCTGGACAAGGAAATCGCCCAGATGAGCACGCTGCTCAACCCGCGCCGCAAGGCCGTGCAGTTGCATTGGGGCGGCGGCTCGCCCACTTTTCTGAACCCCGACGAAATCCGCCGGCTGGGGGAGACCATTCATCGGCACTTCACGTTCTCCGACGACCTCGAAGCCGGGGTCGAGATTGACCCTCGGCGCTTGACCCGCGACCACATCGTCGCCCTGCGAGAAGTCGGCTTTAACCGCGCTTCGCTCGGGGTGCAGGATTTCGACCCGGTGGTCCAGGAATCGGTCCACCGCATTCAGCCGCGTGAGATGACTGAGCAGGTGCTGGGGTGGGTGCGCGAGCTGGGGTTCACCTCGGTTAACTTCGATCTGATCTACGGCCTGCCGCATCAGACGGTCGAGTCGTTCAATCGCACTCTGGACATTGTCCTGTCCTTGCAGCCGGACCGGCTCGCGGTGTTCAGCTACGCGCACGTGCCCTGGGTAAAGCCGGCTCAGAAAATTCTCGAACACAAGGTGCTGCCGCCTCCAGAGGTGAAACTCGAGTTGCTCAAGACGGTGATCGAGCGCCTGACCGAAAACAACCGCTACGTGTACATCGGCATGGACCATTTCGCGCGGCCGGGCGACGAGCTTGCGGTAGCGCAAAGCCGCAAACAGCTCCAGCGCAACTTCCAGGGCTACAGCACCCGCGCGGGCGCCGACATCTACGCGTTCGGTATGTCCTCCATTTCCCAGATTCCCGACGCGTACTTTCAGAACGAGAAGGACTTAACGAAATACTACGCCGCCCTGGATGCGGGACAGGTGCCGCTGGTCCGGGGATACCTGGTGACCGAGGAGGACAAAATCCGCCGCGAAACTATCATGCGGGTGATGTGCGACCTCTCGCTGGATTACGGGGCGATGTCGCAGCGCCTGGGCCTCAACTTCGTCTCGTACTTCGAGCGCGAGCTCGAATCACTGGCCGCCTTCGAGGCCGACGGCCTGCTGCGCCGTTCGGCCACAGGGATGGAAGTCACCGATACCGGCCGCCTGTTTATCAGAAACATCGCGATGAGCTTTGACAACACCCTGGCGCCGGTTGGCGAAAGGAAGCATTCCAGGACGATCTGAGTGAATTCGGTCGCCATCATCGGAGGAGGCATTACGGGCCTGACTGCCGGCTTCTGCCTGCAACGGAAAGGCGTCCCTGTGACCGTTTATGAGGCAAGCGGACGTGTCGGCGGAGTAATCCAGTCGCTTCGCCGAGATGGGTACCTTGCGGAGTTCGGACCGAACACCATCCTGGAGACCTCGCCGAAAATCGGCCAGCTCATCCGGGATGCCGGCCTGAAACAGCGCCGGCTCAACCCGGCTCCGCAGGCCGAAGCGCGCTATGTCGTGCGCTATCAACGGCCCATTGCGATGCCCGGCTCGCCGCTCGGCTTCTTCGCCACCAAACTGTTCACCGCCAAAGCGAAGCTCGCTGTGTTGCGCGAACCGTTCGTCCCGGCCCGCCGCGACGGCGCAGAGGAAAGCGTGGCCGAATTCGTCTTGCGCCGCCTCGGACAGGAATTCCTGGACCACGCAATCGACGCCCTGGTAGGCGGCGTTTATGCCGGTGACCCCTACAAGCTGTCGGTGCCCCAGGCGTTTCCCAAACTGGCCCAACTCGAAGCGCGTTACGGGTCGTTGATCAAAGGTCAAATCCTGGGCGCTCGGGAGCGCAAGAAACGAGGCGAAATCGCCAAAGACCGCGCGCCGAAGTTTTCGTTCGACGATGGCCTGCAGGTGCTTCCCGAAACGCTGAGGGAGCGTCTGGGTGACGCCGTGCGGCTGGAGACCCAGGTCACCGCGCTTACTCAAACCGAAGGCGGCTGGATGCTGGAATTGCGCGAGCGTGGCGAGGAGACTCGGCACGAGCACAGCGCGGTGATTTACGCCGGGACTGCCTACAAGCTTGCTGAGCTGGGGGTGACGGCGCGGATGCCCGTGAGCTTTACCGCTTTCTCGGAAATCCACTATCCGCCCGTCGCGAGCGTCGTGCTCGGATTTCGGCGCGAAGACGTCCAACACCCCTGCGAAGGCTTCGGTATGCTTATCCCCAAGGTCGAGGGATTCAAAATCCTTGGCACCATCTTCTCCTCGTCTCTCTTTCCCAACCGCGCCCCCGCTGGTCACCTGACGCTCACAAGCTATGTCGGCGGCGAAAGATACCCCGAGCTGGCATCGCTGTCCACTGAGAAGCTCTGCGCGCTAACGTGTGCGGATCTCTCTGTGCTCCTTGGTGTCAGGGGAAAGCCGACTTTCCAACACACTGTCTTTTACCCCCGGGCCATCCCCCAATACAACCTTGGCTATGGCCGCTACCGCCAGATGATGACCGAACTTGAGGTCAAGGCGCCCGGCCTGTTTCTCGCCGGCCACTACCGCGATGGCGTGTCGCTCAGCGATTCCATCGTGTCCGGCTGCAACGTGGCAGACCGCGTGCAGGAGCACTGCGGGCGCGTGGGGGATACCGTCCTTTCGACAGTGAGTCGAGCCGCATGAACGTTGTGTCGGTAATGGGATGGGGGAGCCCTGAAGTGAAGGGGTGCTGTTTGGAACTCGATGCAGCACTCCACCACTCCACCACTCCATGGCGCCAATTCTCCGCTTTCTCCGCATGAGCAAAGCAGTTCTGCTGGTCAACCTCGGCTCGCCCGACTCGCCGTCCGTGCCCGATGTCCGGCGCTACTTGCGCGAGTTTCTCATGGATGGACGCGTCCTGGACGTGAACTGGTTTCTGCGCTTCTGCATTGTCAATTTCGCCATTCTCCCCTCCCGCCCCAAGCAGTCCGCACACGCCTATCAGTCCATTTGGACTCCTGAAGGCTCGCCGCTGATTGTGATTAGTCGCAAGGTCGAAGCTGCGCTGCAATGCGAAGTCAACGTTCCGGTTGCGCTGGCGATGCGCTACCAGCATCCATCGATCCCCGCCGCGGTTCGCCAGCTTTCACGGCAGGGTGGCGATGAGGTCCTGCTCATTCCGCTGTTCCCGCATTATGCCATGTCGAGCTACGAAACCGCCGTGGTGCGCGTCCGGGAGGTCGCGGCGCAAATCGCGCCGGGCATGAGAATTCACGCGCAACCGCCCTACGGCGACCATCCGGATTACATCGCGGCCCTGGTTGCCAGCGCTCAGCCGTTTCTCACTAAGGGTTACGACCATCTTCTTTTCAGCTTCCACGGGCTGCCCGAGCGCCACCTCCGCAAGGCCGACCAAACTGGGTGCCATTGTCTCACGGTTCAGAACTGTTGCGAAACTCCCAACCCCGCCCACGCCACCTGTTACCGCGCGCAATGCCTGAAGACCGTCGCTGCTTTTGTCCAGGCAGCAGGGATCCCGGGAGAGAAATACTCCATCGCATTCCAGTCCCGCCTCGGGCGCGATCCCTGGCTGAAGCCCTACACAGACCACGAACTGCCCAGGCTAGCCGCGAACGGCGTTAAAAAACTACTGGTGATATGTCCGGCCTTTGTCTCCGACTGTTTGGAAACCTTGGAAGAAATTGGTTTGCGTGGACGCGACAGTTTCTTAGGGGCCGGTGGTCGCGAGCTCTCGTTGATCCCGTGCCTGGACGAGCATCCGCTCTGGGTCAAGACGCTGGCAGGAATGGTCCGTCGCTTTGCCCCAACGTCCAACAAGGACGCCGCGGTGGTTGCTCCGAAGGTTTAGCGCAGCCGCACAAGCCTGCCCTACCGCGCCATCGCCGGACGCAAGGGTTCAACCAGGATGATCTTCGCCAATTGCGCGCTGATAGCCAGCCGGGCATTGCAGACCTGGCAAATGAAGTTGGTCTGACTGGTCAGCAGCTTGATGATCTGGTCCTCGCAGAAACCCAACTCCCGCAGGCGGTTCTGCATCTCCGGCGACGCACACAGCCGCTTGATGCGGACCGCCACGCCGGCTTTCACAAGGCTCAAAGGACAGACTTCGCAACGGGCTTCCTCGCCACAACCAGCTTCAACTGCTTTGGTCCAGTTCATATCAACACCGTTAAGTCTCGGCGCTGCGACTGATTCTCACCACACGGATTTTGCCATTCAATTGCCATAATTTGCAGCACCCGCCTCGATAGAATATTGACCTGGGTCAAATCAGCGCCGGTTTTTCACTGAAATGACGGCAAAGATGTTGGACGCAAACAAAAGCGCCGGCTTCGCCTTTGCGTCCTTTGTGCCCGCTTATGGCTGCCTCGTGGGGAAGCTCATTTCGGCGACGAACGCTTCCTGAAAATGCGCGTCTTCGTTCAGCGGCACATGCTTTATCCTGGCGAGGATGTCCGGGTAGGCCCCGTCGTGCTGAGCCAGGTTAAACAGGGCCAGTTTCGCGCCGAGCAGTGCGGTGTTGCCCGAGGCGCGGAGCTTTTCCGCCGGAACGTCCAACAGCCCGATGCGGCGAGCGCTTGCCTGGTTAACGTAGTTGCCGAATGCGCCCGCAAGATAAATCTGTGTCAGGTCCGCTTTAGCGGCGCCCCATTGTTCGAGGAGGAGCTTCAAGCCGGCAGCAATCGCCCCTTTGGCCAACTGCAACTCCCGGATGTCACGCTGCGTCAGAGAAACCGCCGGAGCAAGCCCAAGCGAGGCGCCGCGCGCAAGCCGCCCATTCGGCTGGATCCAGCCGAGGTCGAGTCCGCCTGCGACCGCGTCCACCAGCCCGCTGCCGCAGATGCCGCGGGCTGGGCCGTTGCCGATCACGTGACATTGCAGCCTGCCGTCGATTACGTGGGCCTCTGAGATGGCGCCAGTCGCCGCGCGCATGCCGACGGAAATCCGCGCGCCTTCAAACGCCGGGCCCGCCGCGGTAGAAGCGCACAACAGACGGCCGCGATTGCCCACGACGAGCTCGCCGTTCGTGCCCAGGTCGATCAGCGCAGCCAAAGCATCGCTCTCATGCAGTTTGGTCGCGAGCACCCCGGCCAGAATGTCGCTGCCGACAAACCCTCCCAGGCACGACAGAAAATGAACCGTCGGATTCCCCGCCAACTTCCAACCCAGCTCGGCGGCTGGGAACACCTGGAGTCCAGGCGAAGGCGATTCGAACGGCACATGAGACAACGGCTCAACGCTTAGACCACAAAACAGGTGGTGCATCACCGTATTCCCCACGACCACGATGCTCCTCAACGCGGAGCACGCGCTCCCCGCTTCGGCCTTCCCCACTGCGCACAGGAGTTCTTCGATGAGCCGACCGATCTGCTCCCTCACGAGCCGTTCCAGCGTACGGTGTCCCTGCGCGGCGACGGCAAACTCGACGCGGCTCATGATATCCGCCCCATGAACCGCCTGGATGTTCAAGGCCGTGCTGACTGCCAGCACCTGGCCGGTGCGAAGGTCGAGCAGCTGGGCTGCTATCGTCGTGGCGCCGAGATCGATCGCCACACCCCAACCTTCTTGAGGTGTAAACCCAAAAACCGAATCGTCTGTGAGAATGGGCGCCTCCCATTGGGCGAGTTCGAGCCTCAGGTCTGTGGTCGCGACGGCGCGGCAGGCCAGTCGTGAGCCCTGCGCCAGTTCTATTGGGGTGAGTTTCACCCGATCCTCAGCTGTGACGGCCAGCGAACCCGATAGAACTTTAAACTTGCACCCCTTGCAGAGCCCGTGTCCGCCGCATGGGAACTCAACGCCATGCCCGAACAACAGGTCCTGTAACGGCGTGCCCCGTGGCACGCTGAGCACCTCTCCCAGGGGGAGGAGTTCAATCTGGACGAGGTCGCTCGAGTTTCGGGCGAGGTCACTCACCTCTGGATTCGATAGAATCGGGCAGGTCCGTTGGCGGGGAACGTGGCGCTGAAATGGCCAGGGCTGACCTGCGTGATGTTAGAAGCCGCAACCGGCGAGTAACCTCCGGTCACGACCGCCGCGCTCACTACGCTTAAGCTTGTGACCGTATCGCTCGCCGAACCCGTGAAGAATAGTGTAACCGTGCCGTTCGTAACCGAGAAGCCCGTGATCACTGGCGGGGCAGGCGGCTGAACCAGCACTTGCATGACCGCAACGGTCGTCGCCTGGTTGGTGCCGGGGGGTGAAAATGCGCGCCAGTAACCGTACCAATCGTCGATGTAATATACGTTGCCCACGGCGTCCCAGGCGCAATCTGTATTCTGATGCTCCGTGTAGGGCTGGTTGTCCATGGAAATCCCAAGGTCGAGATTGGCGAGTGCGGCGCCATTGGTCGCGTAGAGGATTTTGATGTTGCCATTATCTGGCAACAGGCTGCCGATCCCTTCAAAGCACACCGCCACGTAAGTGCCGGTCGGGTCCACGGAAATGCCATTGGCCCCGCCATAGGTGTCGTCGCCGGCGCCGACCGCCCAAACGGGGTTTGTCTCGGCGACATTGGCATTCGTGGAGGGATCGTAGGCTGGATACCTAAACACGCGGGGGCTCGAGTCCCCAGCGGCGGAGATCGATTGGCACGTGTAAATATTGCCGTATTTATCCAACGCAACGGCGCTGAAGCTGTGATTGGTGCCCAAACCTACGACCGTCGCGCCTTTGTCATTGGCAGCACAGGTACCATTCGAGGTCACTCCCCATTTCAGGATGCCATCAGTCGAGAAGCTATCTGCCATCCAGATCTCCGTATTGGTCCCGCTGCCTGCCACCGCCGGCCCGCTGAGCTGGGCGCCGCTCGGCTGATTGTTCGTTTGCAGCACATACAACAACGCGTTGCTCGAGAACGTTGGGTCCCAACGGTAAACTTCACCAGCGTTAACCAAATCATCAACATAGACGTAATCATCTGCGGACACTGTGAGCTTCCAGGGGCTGACGAAATTACCGGTCCAGGCATGGCCATCCTGGCCGGTGCTTGAGACGCCTTCATCAGCGGGACTGGCGTCGGCATTCATCCTGAGGACGCCAACCACGTCCCCTGCTCGAAGGTCGGGGCTGGGCCCGAGGTCTGAGTTGGCGACAAAGATTCTGCCAAAGTAAATGCTGTTGGTGTTCTGATCCACGGCGATACCGCGCCCGGACCAGACATAGGTGGCGTCGCCATCAACCGTCGTTTGAGTCCAGCTCGTGTAACCGCTGGACGCCGCGGTGATTCGCACCGAGTAAGCGCCCAGCGCGACGTAGTTCGAGTTCGCATCCTTGCCATCCCAGACCACGCTGTTCGTACCGACCTGAGTGCCGGCCCCGTTATTTGTAACGTTCAGGCTGCGAACCACCATCGTTCCCGAAAGCACCTGGATCGTAACACCGAGTGACGCCGGTTCGTTCAGGATATAACTGATCGTGACGCTGTCGCCGGCGGCGGCCAGGACGTTCGTCGCGCTACCGTTGAGCTTGATGTTCGTCGCGTACACGTTGGCGTGCGCCGAATATGTAACGAGCGTCGCCGCTAGTATCAAACCTCCAATGACCAGGCCTTGTTTCAGGGATTGCTTCAACTTCATTATTCGACTTTCTCTATCGTTGCTTTGCATGCTCGCAAAGCCGCCCAAAATGGCCCAGTCTTTTTAGCAGGTGTAGCCAGAGTGACAACCAAATTATGAACCGCTGCGCAGCGCTGATTACAGAAACCAGCCGGCGCGCTTTATAGGCGAGTCATGGCGACCGAGCTTTTCGAGGTCATCTACGAGGATTCCGGCTTGCTGGTCGTCCATAAGCCTGCCGGGTTGGTTTGTCATCCGACCAAGACCGACGAGTACTCGAGCCTGATCAGCCGCGCGCGTCTTTACTTGGGGAAAGAAGTCCATCCGCAATTGGTCAACCGCCTGGACCGCGAGACCAGCGGTGTCACGGTGCTCGCCAAGACTCATAAGGCCGCTCGCCAGTTGCGCGGCCTTTGGGAAAGCCGCCGGGTCCGCAAAGAATACCTCGCTGTCGTTCACGGTCATGTGCGCGAGGACCGCGGGCTCATCGATGAGCCCTTGGGCAAGGACGAGAACAGCCGCGTTGCCATCAAAGACTGTGTGCGTCCCGATGGCGCGGCGGCTCAAACTGAATATTGCGTGGAACGAAGATTTGAGCGAGCAGGACTCTCAAGCGAACCGAATTCCACGCTCCGCGGGGATCACCTGCAGCCGTTCTCCCTGGTGCGGCTGTCTCCCGTAACCGGTCGCAAGCACCAACTCCGAATCCATCTCGCTCACCTCGGCCACCCGATTGTTGGCGACAAACTTTATGGCGGCGACGAGGATTTATATTTGGCTCTGGTCGAAAACCGCCTAACGCCCGAGCAGTGGAAAAGACTGCTCCTTCCCCATCATGCTCTGCATGCCTCGGAAGTGCGTTTCGTCTGGCACGCGCAGGAACAGGTCTTCAATTCCAACCCCGAACCCTGGTTCGCCGAATTTATACACTGAAAAGACTTCCCCCACGCGGCAACGGGTTGGTTAGCTTCCGTTTCCATGGATAGAGTTAGGCGGAGATCCCCCCTGCGCATGCACCACGCATCACGAATCATTTTCCAGTTTCGCGGGTCTTCCTCTCCATTTAACCTTCCGGGTGCTCTCGATTCCGAAAACGATGCGGGCGGTGGTCTATCGTGGCCTCAATAATCTCCGGGTCGAAACTGTGCCCGTGCCGGCGACCGGTGCAGACGAGTTGCTCGTCAAAGTAGCGGTCTGCGGAGTTTGTCCGACTGACATAAAAAAGATTCAATATGGCACCGTGCCGCCGCCGCGGATCTTTGGCCATGAAACCGCGGGTACGATCGTTCGCGTGGGCACTCGCGTCAGGCGATTCAGGGTCGGCGAGCGGGTCGCGTTGCACCACCACGTGCCCTGCCTTGAGTGCCACGCCTGTCGCCACCACGCCTTCGCCCAATGTGCCCAATACAAGCGCACCGGCATCACCGCCGGGTTCGAGCCTGCGGGGGGCGGCTATGCCGAATACGTGCAGGTAATGCCCTTCGTATTGCCCGGCGTGGTGAGGCTCCCGGTCCGCAATTCGTTCCTTGAAGGCGCGATGCTCGAGCCGGTGAACACAGTGCTCAAAGCGGTCAAGCGCCTCACGCTGCTGCCCGCCGACACCGTGTTGGTGGCGGGGCAGGGGCCCATCGGGCTGATGTTTACCCGTCTGCTGGCGCTGCGGGGAGTGAACGTCGTCGCCACAGACTTGCTCGAAACTCGTTTGCGGCTGGCTCGCAAGTTCGGCGCGAGATGGGCCGTCCGCGTGGGCCATTCAATCGATGACCGATCCCTGACCACTCGCCGCAAGTCCAAGTCGGACTTGTCACCTCCAAGCTCCAAGATCATCTCGCGGCTGACGCTGGCTGGGCTGGTCCAGCGTGTCACCCGTGGCCGAGGACTGGATGCGGCGGTGCTCGCGGTTCCTTCGGATGCGGTGATGAGGGAAGCGCAGGTGCTCGTTCGCGGCGCCGGGCAGGTTTTGCTGTTTTCCCACACTCGCCGGGGCGAGCAGGCTACCCTGGATCTCGCCACGATTTGTGTGGATGAAAAAGACCTCATCGGCAGCTATTCCGCAGATTTCCGACTCCAGGGCGAGGTGGCGCGCCTGGTCTTTTCGCGCCAGCTCGACGCGCGCCAGCTCGTCACCCATCAATTTCCGCTCGAGCAAACCGCCGCCGCTGTCTCGCTCGCGGCACACCCCTCAGCGGCATCCCTGAAGATTGTGGTGTCACCCGAAGCCTGACTCGCACGATCCGACTTCCCGATTCACTTGGCTACTTCGGAAGTTTGCTTCGAGCCTCCGCGTCGTGTTTGGCCGAGCTGAAGGCCGATCAGCGATCACCACTTCTAACCCTCTAGAAGGACTGCCGCATTGCCAAAGGGTTCTCCTCCTGCCTAGTATTTGGTTTATGAAACGGTATTTTGCGGTGGTCCTGTTCCTTTTGCTGGCGGGTTCTTCCGGCGCGCTGGCCGCGGGACCCGATGATCAGTATGTAACGGTTTTCAATCTCGTCCAGGAGGCTGATGCCCTCAGTGCCGCACAGCCGGAGCGAGCGCTGGCCAAATATCGTGAAGCGCAGACCGCTCTGCTGAAGTTCCAGAAAGATAACCCAAACTGGAGCCCGAGCGTGGTGAACTTCCGCCTCGATTATCTTGTGAGCACGATCGCCGGCCTCTCCGGCAAGGTACCGTTGCCTGCCGCCCCTTTGTCTGTTACCAAAACCCAGCCTGGCCAAGCCGCGGCGTCGCCGGCGCCATCTGCGCCCACCCAACCCGCGAAACCTGCCGCCCCGGATGATTGGGAGAACCAGCTTGGCGCGCTCAAGGACCAGGTCCGCCAATTGCAGGCGGATAAGGGCCTTCTGGAGGCCAAGCTCAAAGAGGCATTTTCCGCTCGGCCCGCCGAGTCCGACCCTCGGGAATTGGCCCGGGCTGAACAGACCATCAATGCGCTTCAAAAAGAAAACGATTTGCTGAAGGTGGCCGTCGAAAGCGAAAAGTCAAAGAAAGGCATGGAGGCTGCCAACAAACCAGCAGCCAGTCGGAAGGCCAAGGGTTCCGCCGCGCTTACACAGGAGTTGGAGAGCGAGGTCACAACCCTGCACTCGCGGCTGGACGTGCTCGAGGCGCGCGCGGTCCCGTACACAGCTGAGGAACTGGCGCTTCTTAAAAAGCCGGAGCCGAAATTGCCGCAGGCTGCGGCGAGGACCAGCGATAAGCCCATGAGCGAACTGTCGCCCGGGCTGGCTATCCTCGTGGCCCAGGCCAAGCAGTACTACCAGGCCGGGGAGTTCGACAAAGCTGAGGTCAGTTATTCCGAGGTGGTGCGCCAGGATCCCAAGAACGTGCCGATGCTAACCGACCTTGCGAGCATTCAAATAGAAGCCAATCACCTCGAAGCAGCGGACACGAATATTAAGCAAGCCCTCACTCTCGCTCCCGATAGTGCTTACGCGCTGTCGGTCCTCGGGCGGTTGCGCCTGCGCCAGGGCAAGTTTGACGACGCTCTCGACGCCTTGAGTCGCGCCGCAAAGCTCGAGCCGGCCAACGCCGAGGTCCAAAATTTTCTCGGCCTGACGCTTAGCGAAAAAGGACTGCGTGGGCCCGCCGAAACGGCCTTGCGGAAGGCCGTGGAACTCGATCCCAACTACGGTGTGGCGCACAACAACCTGGCCGTCGTTTATGTCACCGGCCAGCCGCCGGCCGTCGAACTGGCACGCTGGCATTATCAGCACGCTCTGGCGGCCGGCGCTCCGCGCAACCCTCAGCTTGAAAAACTGCTCGATGCCAAGCGTTGAGGCGTTAGACCGTTTTAGCGCTTCAACGCTCTTCACGCTCTAACGCTCTCAACGCTCCACCCCCGCATGCGCCAAGCCTGCACCGAGTTTAGAATCCCAACCCGCGGCCGTGGCCTGTACGAGTTCACGGACGAGGTAACTGGCTGGCTCTCCCAAAACCATTTCCAGACCGGCTTGCTAACACTCCACGTCCGTCACACCTCCGCCTCGCTGTTGATCCAGGAGAATGCCGACCCCGATGTGCGGCGTGACCTGGAGGCGTTTTTCACTCGTCTCGTGCCGGATGGCGACTCCCTGTTCGTCCACACCGTTGAGGGTGAGGACGACATGCCCGCTCACATACGCACCGCGCTGACCGCGGTGAACCTCTCAATTCCGCTTTCGGGCAGCGGGCTGGCGTTGGGCACGTGGCAGGGCATTTACCTTTGGGAGCATCGCCGGGTGGCGCACACGCGCCGGGTTGCCGGGCACTTGATTGGCGAATGACGCGCCGAACGGACTGCTATCGTCGCCCTGCCGCATCGGGGTTCTGTCCCGAATAAGCTGGCCAACCGCGCCATGGGCTGGCATTTTCCGCCAGCCTTGAAGCTCATGACTTTACCTCTTAAACCGGGCCGCGCGGTGCTCCTGGCGGCCGCGAGCCTGGTTTCTCTCTCCACCCTGGCCGCGACTACCAACCTCAACCATTTCGGTTTCACCGGGCCCGAAATTTTTCCGATCGACAGTCAGATCAGCCAACTCCGTGTTGCCGACCTCGACGGCGACGGCCTGAATGACCTCATCGTCGTCAACAACGCCCGCTCGAAAATCAATCTGCTCTATAACCAAACCGGCAAGACCAACCTGACCGTCAAAACCGGCCCGGCCAACAGGCGCGAGCTCAACGAATTGCCCCCGGACGCCCGCTTCCGTATCGAGTCAATCGCCTCAGAAAAACGCATCGCCTGCCTTGTGGTAGCCGACCTCAACGGCGACGGCCGTCCCGACATCGCCTATTACGGGGAACCCAAAGAACTGGTCGTGCTCTACAACGAGGGTACTAATGGCTGGAGCGCGCCCAAACGTTGGCCCATCGATGATGGTCAACTTTCCCCCAACGCCCTCGCAACGGGTGACCTGAACGGCGATGGCCGCACCGACCTGCTGCTGCTGGCGGATAATTACGTCTATTTTCTCCCTCAGCAGGCGGACCACACGCTCGGGGAGCCGCGGAAAATTCCCCTGTCCGCGCCCGTGAAATCCATCCAGGTGGTGGATGTCGATGGCGATGGCCGCGGCGACTTGCTGCTCGTCAACTGGGAGGATCGCAACCCTTATCGTTTCCGCCTGCAGCAATCGGACGGACAACTCGGCCCGGAGTTCTATTTCGCCTCCGCTCCGATTCGCTCGTATTGGGCTGACAATCTCGAGCCCGTCGGCAAAACGCAGGTCATCAGCATCGCCCTTAACTCCGGCCGCGCCGCCATCTCGGAGTTTGTGCGCAAACCGTCGCAATCCCTCTCCGGCTGCTTCAGCCAGGGCCAATTCCAGGTCCTGCCGCTCAACAAAACCGATAAAGCCCGGCGCGGCCTGCTTTGGGCTGACGTAAATGGCGACGGTTTGCCCGACCTGCTCGTCGCCGAACCCGAAAGCGGCCAAATCTCACTCTACCTGCAGGAGACCAATGGCACGCTCGCCACCCCAAAAACCTTTCCCACTCTCGCCGGCATAACCGACCTCGCCGTTGCCGACTGGGAAGGCGACGGCCACCCGGAGATCTTCATGCTCAGCGCCGATGAACGGCAGGTGGGCGTCGCACGCCTCGACGACAAAGGCCGGCTGCCGTTCCCTACGCTCCTGCCGCTGGACGGAAAACCTCTGGTGCTCGCCGTGGGGAAATTGGACGCCAACTCCAAACCGGTCCTCGCGGTGATCGTGGACCAGGACGGCAAACGTTCCCTCGTCACCCGCACCGCGGATGGCAGGAGCCGGAAACAAAAACTTAGCGACAGTTTCCAATCCAACCCCACGACCCTGGCCTTTCATGACGCCGACCAGGACGGCTTGGCCGACCTGGTGGTCCTGATCCCGTACGAAAAAGTCAAAGTGCTGCGCCAGGTTCCTGGCAAGGATTTCGAGGAAATAGACGTCGCGCCCCCCGGAGGGGCCATCGAGCAGCCCTGGCTGTGCACCGCTGACATCGACGGTGACGGCAAGCCCGAACTGTTGTTAACCCAGAAAAACTTCATCCGCGCCGTCGTTCTGAAGCAGGAGGTCGCCTCCCAGAGCTCGACCAACAAAGGCGGCTGGACGTTCAACGTGAAGGAGCAGATCAACGGGATGGCCAGCAATTCCCGGCTCGTCAGCGCCGCGCCCGTGCCCAACTGCACCAACGCCGTCTCCTCCCTCTTCCTGTTGGATGCCGAGCGCAAGGTGCTGACCCTTTGCGAGCGCGACCAGGCGGGCGTCTGGCAGGTGGTGCGCAATATTCCCTTGCCGGTGTCCGACTTCTCGAGCCTCCAGCCTATTGCGTTGGGGGGCAGTAAACCGAATGCCGTCGGATTTCTCGGCTTGAACTCGGTTGCCTGGATGGCGCTCGCCGGCCAGGCCTGGGAGTTGACCGAACTCGACGGCTATGAAACGCCCATTCGCGACGGTCACTTGAACGACGTTGTCTCCGGCGACCTCGACGACGACGGACGCAAAGACCTCGTCTTCCTCGAAACCGCCAAGAATTACCTTGATCTGGTGATGTTCGACAAGAACCACAAGCTTGTCCCCGCCAACCGCTGGCAGGTCTTCGAAGAACACTCTTTCCGCGGCCGCCGCAGCGATTTGCCCGAGCCGCGTGAAGCCGTCGTCGCCGACGTCACCGGCGACGGCAAAAATGACCTTGTCGTGCTGGTCCACGATCGGATCTTGCTCTATCCGCAGGAGTAAGACCGCATCGGCTCGATGCATTAACTTTAGAATACTCAGCGGTGACGCGATTCTTCTGCGCCGTGTGTATCAGGGCGCACACTCCTGCTGTAAGAGCACTACTTTGCACTAGTTTTCACAGGCCCCTTGAACGTTTGTTCTAGACATTCTTTCTTTGCCCAGCGCCTTCCTTTGGTAAGTTTCCAGGCACATCGTATGAAACCTAAGCAGTTTTTCGTGTTCCTTGCAGCGACGCTGGCGTTGGCGCGCCCGGGCGCCGGTGCTGAGTCAGACAATTCGGTTGCGACCGCCCGGTCGTCAGGCCTCTCCGGTTACAACGTCCGCGCCTACGGCGCTGCGGGTGACGGGACGAAGTTGGCAGCTCGGCCATTAACGCCGCGATTGAGGCCTGTGCCAACGCTGGCGGCGGGACGGTGTATCTGCCGGCGGGCACGTATCTGAGCGGCAGCATTCATCTAAAGAGTTTCGTCAACTTGTACTTGGATTCCGGTGCGACCATCCTCGGCGCATCCCAAAAAATGAACGCTTACGACCCCGCCGAGCCTTTCGAAGGCACCGCTTATCAGGACGGCGGCCACACCTATTTTCACAATAGCCTGATCTGGGGCGAGGATCTGACCAACGTCTCCGTAACGGGGCAGGGGATGATTAACGGAGGAGGCTTGACCAAGAGCGACAAGGCCGTCGGCAAAGGCGCGGTGGCGATGGGTGACAAGGCGATCGCGCTCAAGCGATGCCGTCACGTGTTGCGGAGGGACTTCTCCATCTTTCACGGCGGTCATTTAGCCGTGCTCGTCACCGGTTGCGACGATATGACGATCGATAACGTGACGATGGACACAAACCGCGATGGGTTGGACATCGACTGCTGCCGCAACGTCATGGTCTCAAATTGCCGCATCAATTCCCCCTACGACGACGCGCTTTGCCCGAAGAGCACCGATGCGCTGGGTAAGCCGGTCATCACTGAAAATCTGACCATTGTGAATTGCCAGGTGTCCGGTTTCGAGGAAGGCACGTTGCTGGACGGCACCATGAAGCCGAGCCGGGTGAAAAACGGCCGGCTCAAGTTCGGTACGGAATCGAATGGCGGCTTTCGCAATGTGACCGTGGCCAACTGCACCTTCCGCGGGTGCCGCGGACTCGCGCTCGAGGAGGTGGACGGCGGCATTATGGAGAACATCACGATCAACAACATTACCATGATGGAAGTGGCTCAGTACCCGATTTACATCACCCTGGGACAACGGAATCGCGGCCCGGAAGGCACCCCTATCGGCAAAGTGAGGAACATCCTTATCTCCAATGTGGTCGCATCCGGCATTGAGCCGATGAGTGGAATCCAGATTACGGGCCTCCCCGGCAGCGATGTCGAAGATGTGCGGCTGGAGAACATCCGGCTCAGCTTCACTGGAGGAGGCACCAAAGAGAATGCGGCTCGCGTGCCGCCTGAGCTGGACAAGGGCTACCCCGAGCCCGGCAAAATCGGCGTGATGCCCGCTTACGGAGTGTTCGCCCGGCACGTGAGCGGTCTCGAATTGGCAAACCTCCGGCTGAGTTTCGAAAAGGAAGACCTTCGTCCGGCGATGGCCTGCTTTGATGTGGACGGCCTCGAGATCGACAACTTCAAGGCCCAGGTGGCCGACGGCGTTTCGGTCGCCCGGTTCGAAGGGGTCAAGGGCTTGGTGGTGAGGAACTCGCCGGTGTTGGATGGAATAGTCGCAAAATAGCTGCCAGGTCAAACGCGCACCCAAGTTACAACCGAAGGAATGTGACCGCGGATCCCGTTTCTTCTATCCCCGCCATCCGCGAAATCCGCAGTAAAGAACTGAATCGGGCGATTTCCTGGCGCGCCGCAAGTTGCTCATGGTTGACTGGTGGGCGGCGTTCTGCAAGGCTGCGTGCGTCAAGCGCAAACCATAAACCGATGCCGTGGAAATCAAAAAAGCCATTATCACCGCCGCCGGCAAATCACAGCGAACGCTCCCCTTACAGACCTTGGTGGACCGCGACGGGGTTACCAAGACCGCCCTGCGCATCCTGATCGAGGAAATTCTCTCCGCTGGCATCCAGGAGATCTGTGTCGTGGTTTCGCCAGGGGATCAGGCGGGCTATGCCGCGGCGGCGGGCGGGCAGGGCGGGCGTTTGCATTTCGTCGAACAGAGCGCGCCGCGCGGCTACGGCCATGCGGTCTGTTGCGCGCGCGAATTCGCCGGCAGGGAGCCGTTCCTGCTGCTGGTCGGCGACCATCTCTACGTCAGCGGCGGCCAGAAGCGATGCGCGCAACAGTTGGTGGAGGTGGCCGCGGCGGAACACTCCGCAGTGTCAGCGGTGCAGGCAACGTACGAAAGCAAGCTGCCCTACTACGGCGCGGTGGGCGGACACCTTGTGGCGGCGCGAAAGGGATTGTACGAGATCTCTCAGGTAGTCGAAAAGCCGACTCCGACGGAAGCGGAGCAGAAGCTGATCGTCCCCGGGCTGCGGGCCGGGCATTATCTTTGTTTTTTCGGCATGCATGTCTTGACCCCGGCGGTGATGGACCTGCTGGGGGAGGAAATTGGCCGCAGCGACAGCCGGAGCGTTCACCTCACCACAGCGTTGGGCAAACTAGCAAACCGCGAGCGATACCTCGCTTGCGAGCTGTCCGGACGCCGCTATGACATCGGCGTAAAGTATGGGTTGCTTATCGCCCAGCTTGCGCTGGCGCTCGATGGCGAGGACCGCGAAGAGGTCTTGAGCGGGCTGGTGGAGTTGTTTGCACGCCGGGAAATGAAGTAACGGAGCCCCTTTATGACTAAATACGTTTCGCTGCCCTATAACAAAAAACTCAACCTGCTCAGGGAGCACAGCATGGGTTGCGATTGGCCGGACCTCGACCAGGAGCATTGGTGCTTGCATTGTGAGCAGAAGTTCGACGGCCATGCAGCTCGTGTCTGGGAGGATGAGGACGGGTCGTTATGGCTTGAATGTGGCACGCCGGATTGCGACGGCTCGCCGATCGATTGGGCGCCATATCCGTGGTGGGATCCAAAACACCCGGCAACTAAAGCTTACTTAAAGAAATCCAAACCGGACGGCAAGACCCGCCGCAGCAAAAAAAGCAACGGGCCAGATGATGTGCCGTTTTGAGCGCTCCCCCCAATATGTCCCGTCTGCAGCGCATTATTACCGCGACGGACCCTCACGAAAGGAATCAATCGCTGGACGGCGTCTGCAGCGGGCTTTCGCCGGACGACTTAGCAAGCGAGTGTGCGGACCTGGATTCTTTCCGCCGCCGTAGCGAAAACCTGTACGAACGCGTCCGGGCTCTGTTTTTCCTCTACGCGATCCACCGCTTCCACCTGCCCCAAAAGCTCCAGAGCGGAACGACGACCTCCGCGAGCGATTCACACATCACACACCTGTCCGCCGAAGCCTCGGCGAAGGCCGATCACGCGTCACGTTCCCCCGGTCACCCATCACGTTCCCTCATCCCTTTTAAGGGCTACGAGCATCTGCTGCAACGGCGTTTCGAAGAGGCCATCGATCAGTTTCTCGCCGTTCAAGCGGCGGAAGGCCCGAGCGATGCCATCTCCAGCGCGCTCGCGGCGGCCTATCACCGCCTGGGCTTCCAGACGCTCGCCGACCAGGTGCGCCGCAGCGTCCGCTCGGTGCGGGGCAACCAATGGATGTTTCGCATGGGCCACCCCGCGGACCAGCCGTTGCGCCTCAGGCCCGAGTTGCTGAAGCCAAGTGCGGTCGATGGCACTTTCCCTATCCTGCGCGAGTGCACGCCGGTGCGCATGGACCTCACTCACTGTGGTTGGAGCGATATCTTCTTCCTGGGGATGGATTTTCCCGAAGGCGCCAAAGTCCTGAACGTCTCGATCGATTTGGGGGTGCATGGCCAGGACGACGCGCCTCGGCCTCCGGTCGAAGCCTATTTGCGCGCGATCGAAGAACCGCTGCTGCGGCTGGTCAGCGTTGATCTCGGGGCGTCCGCGGATATTACCAACCTCGCCGAGGTATTCGATTTCGCGAAGGACTACCTCGGCTTGCTGAAGGCGGCGGTGATTGCTTCCGGCGTCGTGCCGCCGGGCATCGAGGGTTCGGGCCAAAGCCTCGCTGAACTGCTGGCACGCTTGGCCGGACCCGGCCGCGGGCTGGAGCTCATCAGCAACGTCAACAATATCCCCAAGGGTTCGCGTCTTGCGGTCTCGACGACTCTCTTGGCCGCACTGGTGAGCGTGTGCATGCGGGCCACCGGCCAGGCCGCGTCGCTGACCGGCCAGTTGCAGGAACACGAACGCCGCCTGGTGCTCGCGCGCGCGCTTTTGGGCGAATGGCTGGGCGGTTCCGGGGGCGGTTGGCAGGATTCCGGCGGGGTCTGGCCCGGGATGAAGCTGATTGAAGGCGTCCTGGCGACTCAGGGGGACCCGGAACTGGGGATCAGTCGCGGCCGGCTCATGCCCCAGCACAGGATTCTGGATGGCGCCGCTGCCGCGCCCGAGACGCGACGCAAACTGCAGGACAGCTTGGTCCTGGTCCATGGCGGCATGGCGCAGAATGTCGGGCCGATTCTCGAAATGGTCACGGAGAAGTACCTGTTGCGTTCCGGGGCGGAATGGAAGGCGCGCCAGAGCATGCTGGCCATCCTGGATGAAATCCTGGCCGCTCTGCGCGAGGGCAACGTGCAACGCATCGGTGCGGCGACCACCCGCAACTTCCAGCAGCCGATCCAGGCCATCATTCCCTGGGCGACGAACCACTTTACCGAAACCCTAATTGGCCGGGTGCGCGCGGAGTTCCGCGACGCGTTCTGGGGATTCTGGATGCTGGGCGGCATGTCTGGGGGCGGAATGGGTTTCATCTTTGCTCCGGAAAAAAAAGCAGCCGCCCAGGGACGTTTGCAGGAACTCATGTCGGAAATCAAACACGAACTCCAGGACGCGTTGCCGTTCGCGATGGAACCGGTCGTGTATGATTTCGCTATCAACGAGCGCGGCACCTTCGCCGAGTTGCTGCAAGAGGGTCCGGCGTTGATGCCGCCGGCTTATTACACGCTCACCGTGCCGGCGCTGCTGCGCCAGGAGCGCCGTGAGCTTTCGTCGCTGCGCCGCGCCGAGCTCGATAAATTTGGCGCCGCCTGCCGCACGCAACCGGAGTTGCGAGGGGTCGTGCAAGACCTTTTCGACGTGATGCTGCCGCGCGGCAAGGCGGAATCCGCCAGCAATTGTTCTCTTTCCGCATTACTGGAGCAGCATGGCTTCGACCGCGTGCAGCATGAACAGATCCGCACCGACCTCAAGGCGAGCCGCATTGGGCTGGCCCAAAACCGCCTGTCCACCAGTACGGTCATCGAAGACGTCAAGGATGGCGACGTTGACGACGCTTTTGAGATCAAATCTGCAGGTCCGGATTTCAAAGCTCTCGGGCTGAGCGCGCTCAAGAACGGCGAAGTGGCGGTGGTGACGCTGGCCGCCGGCGCCGGCAGCCGGTGGACTCAGGGCGCGGGCGTGGTAAAGGCGCTGCATCCGTTTTGCAAATTGGCCGGGCGCCATCGCACGTTCGTGGAGACTCACCTGGCCAAGAGCCGCCGCCTTTCGCGCCAGGCCGGCGCCGCCATTCCGCACATTTTCACGACGAGTTATCTCACGCACGCCCCGACGGAGCAGTTTCTGGCGCGCCAACAGGATTACGGCTACGAAGGCCCGCTGCTCCTTTCTCAGGGCAAAGCAGTCGGGTTGCGCCTGATCCCTACGGTGCGCGACCTTCGGTTCATGTGGGAGGAGATGTCGCAACAAATCCTCGATGAACAGCAGCAAAAGGTCCGTGACAGCCTCCGCCATGCGCTGGTCAACTGGGCCCGCAATACCGGTGAGGCCAGCGATTACACTGATAACGTGTCGCTCCAATGCCTTCATCCCGTCGGCCACTGGTACGAGGTCCCCAATCTGATGCGCAACGGCGTCCTCTCGCAACTGTTGGCCGAACGTCCGCAACTTCGGTATTTACTGCTCCATAACATCGATACGCTCGGCGCCGATGTGGACCCGGCGCTCTTGGGTCTTCACATCCGCAGCGGTTCTTGCCTCACTTTTGAGGTTATTACCCGACGGCTCGAAGACCGCGGCGGCGGCCTGGCGCGCGTCAACGGCCGCGTGCGGCTCGTCGAGGGGCTTGCGATGCCGCGCGAGGAGACGGAATTCGCCCTGAGCTATTACAACTCCAATACTTGTTGGATCGACCTGGATAAGCTGCTGGCGGTGTTTTCCCTTAGCCGTGACGATTTACACGATGAAGGAAAGGTCACCGCCGCCATCCGGCAGCTCGCCGCCAGGATGCCTACGTACATCACGCTTAAAGAGGTCAAAAAGCGTTGGGGCCACGGCCAGGAGGACATCTTCCCCGTCACCCAGTTCGAGAAGCTCTGGGTGGACATGACGGCCCTGCCGGAGGTCGATTCGCAATTTGTGGTCGTCCCGCGCCTGCGAGGCCAGCAGTTGAAAGATCAGGCCCAACTCGACGGCTGGCTGCGCGACGGTTCCGCGGCCTACGTCGAGAGCCTTTGTGAGTGGAGCCCCTAAGGTGCGGAGGGCGCACGACCGATTTCCTCGTCCTGTAGCCAATGTTTTCCAGTGTCTTGGGAGAAAGCGCATATTCCTCGAAATATATTGCAACTGCTGGCGGTCTCATTAACACCCCGCTTCAGCGGGGTGGGGTGGGGCTGCGGAGCTTTCCGCAACCGTTTCAACGGTTTTGTCCTCGCGCCATTGAAGTCCGGGCCGCTCCACCAGCAGTTTGAGCTCCTCCGCGAAAGTCCTTTTTCGATGATTCTCTTCCTGGCCCGCGATGTACTTGGCCACCCGTCCGGCATCGGAGTGTGAAACGGAAAAGACACCATAGCCGCGGCCCCAGGCGAATTTGCCGCGACCCAGCGCGTTTTGGTTAAGCCAATGGGATGAGCTGCCCTTGAACAGGTGCATCACTTCCTCGACGCAGAGACGAGTGGGCAGGTCCACCAAAGCATGCACATGATCGGGGTTCACGTAATTGAGTTTCATGTAAACTCCGTGTTCGGCGGCGTATTGGGTCAAATAGCCGGACAGCTTGACCGCGGCGGGTTTGGACAGGAGTGGCCGGCGTTCCAAGGTGGCCCAGGTCAGGTGGAGCCACACCCGCGAGTAGGAATGAAGCGACATGGCCGGTTAGTAAACTGGTAGGTGGAGAACGGCAAGCCAGAAACCGTTGAAACGGTTCCCTCCGCGCAGTCCGCCCCCTCACCCAGCTGAAGCGGGGTGTGAATGAGAGGGAACGGAAGAGTCCTGTCGTCTGCGTGCGCCTCACCTAAGCGCTCCCATCCAGGAGCGCTGCCATTCGCCCTTGATTTACGCGGGACGCCCTTTAGCCTGCGCTTGGAAAGGGAACGCCTATGAACATCGTATTCGGAGTCGTTGTCGGTTTCGTTGCCTGGTTTCTCGTCCGCTACCTGGTGGCGGGCGTTTATACGGTCAACCAAAACGAGCGTGGGGTGAAAACAAGCTTCGGCCGCGCGGAACGGGTCGGCACCGCCACTACGCTGCAGGACCCCATCGCCGAATCGTTGCTACTCGAGGAGAAAGACCGCTATTGCTATCCCCAGGTGCGGGTCATCCCGCCGGGTGGGCCCTTTTTCAAGTGGCCGTGGGAAAGAGTGTATAAAGTGTCCGTGGCGACGCAGACGATCAACATGGCCTTCGATCCGGAAACGCCGTCCGCCAACCAGGGTGGCAAAGTGCTCGAAGCCGTCACCAAGGATCAACTCAATACCGGGTTGACCGGGCAGCTCCGCTACCGGGTTTCAGAAAAGAATCTCTACGCCTATCTCTTCGGGGTCGAGCGGCCCATCGTGCATGTGATGGGCTACTTCACTTCGGTGCTGCGCGAGCGCATCGCGAACTTCGAGGCGCCGCCGCCGCCGCCCGTTGCGCCGTCACACCTCCCCATTCCCACTCCAGAGATTGCAACGGCCGCCATCGGCGTCTCGATCAACGACCTGCGCAAAAACCTTCGCGACATCAACGAGCACATGGACCGCGAATGCAAGTCTTCCGAGGCCCGTTACGGCATCGCGTTGGATGCCTCGCTGATCACAGGCATCGATCCACCGCCTGAAGTGGAGTCGGCGCTCGCCGCAATCAACACGGCTTACAATCAGGTTTCATCGGACATCAGCCTGGCCCAGGCCACTGCCGATCAGAAGCTGGTCCAATCCAAGACTGCGGTCGAGATCGAGACCTTGAAAGCACAAGCCGAGGTTGAGCCGCTCAAGGCCCTGGCCGACCAGTTGCATGAATTGCAGAAGAGCGGACCGGACGCTCTGCCGGCCTACGTGCGCAACGTCCGCCTGAAACTCTTCAGCGAGGCCCGTCGGGCTATCCTGGAGGTGCCTCATGATTAATTTTCTGATCGGCGCCGGGGCCACTTTCTTCGGACTGTTTGTTCTCGGCCCCGTGATCTCGGCCTTTTGCCGCGCCTTTGGCCTGTACACTATCGTCCAGGAGCGTCAGTGCAAGGTGTATGTGCTATTTGGCAAGGTGGACCTCATCCTGGACGAACCGGGCCTGCACCTGCTCTGGTTCAAGCTCGGCTGGAAAGCGCCGCTGGTGAATTGGATGGGCCGCTGCCACGTGCTGGACATGCGGCTCGACCAGGAATACTTACGCAGCCAGCCGGTCAATTCCGAGGAAGGCGCGCCGATGGGCATCGGCATCTGGTATGAAATGTTTATTAGCGATCCGGTTTCGTATCTGTTCAAAAATGCCGACCCGCGCGGCTCCCTCGCCGCCAACGTCAGCAACTCCACCGTCCGCTGCCTCAGCAACCTCAAGCTCTCGGAAATGATGGAGAACCGCCACGCGATGAGCCAGACCGTCCGTGCCGAAGTGTCCCCCAAATCGCACGAATGGGGCTACCAGCTCGGCTCGGTCTATATCCGCAAGGTGCACTTTCGCGACACCAACATGATCAAACAGATCGAGGAAAAGGTCGTCAACCGCTTGCGGCAGGTCACCTCCGCGATCAAGCAGGACGGCGCGAACCAGGTAAGCATCATCACCAGCACCGCCGAGCGCCAGGCCGCCATCGAATTTGCCAAGGCCGCCGCTATGCGCCCGCGCATCGTTGGTGCGGCGCTGCAGGAGATTGCGCGCGACCAGAACATCGCGCGCGCGATGTTCTCGATTTTGGAAGCCCAGAAGCTAATCGAAGGCGAGGCGGAACTTACCCTGACGCCGCAAGGCAACGACTTGCTGCCTGAGCTAATCGCGGCGGAAGGCACTGCCAAACCGCCTGTCGTCCCACCGTCTGCCAAGAGCTAAGATGCAGCGCATCTTACTGCAACCGGACGCGGTAAAACTGCATAACATTTGTTGCGTTGCCGTCTGTCGCGCGAGCCTGTCTGCCGGTCCCGTAAACCGTGCCCACCTGTTGCCAGGCCATGGGCGTTGTGAGGTTCGTGGTCTGCTCGACAACGTAGTTCACGTCCGCTTGCGTCGCGAAGCTTACGACAAAATTCGTCCCATTTGCGCTGCTCCCGGAGAGCAACGGTGCCGTCGGAGGGACGACCTGAATGAGCGCGTTTGTCGTCACGCCCCCAGGGTTGTCGTGATTGTAGGCGGTGAAGGTGACGTTGTAATCGCCCGCATTTTTCCAAACATGCAGGGCGACATAGGTAAATGAATTGGTCAGGGCAGTGCCGTCGCCGAAGGACCAGGCCACCCGGTTGGCGTTGCCCGTGACATGGGTTTGAACAAACGAGTGAGTGTTTTGGATAACCGGTGTTGAAAGGTCGAGAGCGTAGGCAGTGATTGGCCCCACCAGGAGTGGCCCCGAGGCGTCGATGTCGTAGAACTCATCGCAACCGATGGATGGTGGATTAAGCCACGGTTCGCCGTCCAGGTCAGTTCCAAATGCGTACTGTGCGCTGCCAGCCCCGCGACATGGCGAAGTTGCGGCCAGGTGGATGCCATCGACGACGAATTGCGGGCTGGGCGTTGGAATAACGCCCGGTGAGTTGCCTGCGGAGGTCCAGCAGGATATCAGATTCACTTTAGACGGAAGATCCCAGTCATTGTAGTCGAACTGGTAGAAGGAGCCTGGCGCGATATTATAGAAGACAATCGAGTTCCGTCCGGATGAGCCCCACTCGCCGCCACCGGCATTGAACGGAGCGAGGTTGGCCGTCACGGTACAGTTGACGAACCTGCTCGAATGTAAGCCACCACCACTGAAGGAAGCGGCGTTAGAGCGCACCAACGAGTTCGCCAGGAATGCATTGTAAGCTGCGCCTCCATAACTCGCGGCATTGCCCCATAAGACGGAGCGCTGCAGTTGGCCCTGGTAGGCACCGCCGCCGTAGGAGGTCGCCATATTGTTGCTGAGGATACAACCGAGGAGCAGTTCGTTGGTTGTTGAACACCACGCGCCACCACCGCTTTGAAGACCGAACGTGTCTCCGCTATTCCGGGTCGCACCGCCCAACAGCGTCAGCCCTTGGAGGGTAGCGCCCTGCGCCAGCCAGGCACAGCGGACCGCCAGCGGCCCATTGGTCGTGGCCGGGTCGTATGCTCCCCGGATGAAGGCGGATTGCGGTCCGTTGATGCCGGCGACGATTAGTGGCTTGTTGATGGCGATCCGGTTGGTGAGATCGCCCGCCATGACTCTGCCACCTGTGGCGTAAACGCCGTTCGTTACGATGACGTATTCAGCGGCGTTCGCGGCGTCAATCGCATCCTGAACCGAAGTGGCGGCGCTCGCCCACGTGGAATAGGGCACCAGCGGATTCGCGCCGTTTGCATCCACGCAATGCACCACCACTTGTGCGACCGCGCTCGTTGCCATCCCGAAGGCGTTGCTCACGATCAACGAGTAAATTCCCGCCGCCTCAGGCCCAAAACGAGTGACAGTCAGATTCGCGCCGTGAGTGGAGCTGAACAACGGTCCATCGTCAAGGGTTGCGCCATCCTTGAGCCACCAGTAGCCGAATGGATCTTGCCCGGCAATCACGAGTCCCGAAATGGTGGCCGACAGCGGTATGCCCCCGAGCGCAATCTGGATTTGTCCGCCGAGCGCCGGGGCTGGTTGCCATTCATCCGAGCCAATCGAGGGAGGATTCGCCCAGGGCTGACCGTCGATATCCGTTCCTGTCACGATATTGGTGCCGGAACCGCGGCAGGGTGAGGTTGAAGCCAGGTGAACGCCGTCTCCGAGCAGTTGTGGATCGGCGGTGATATTACCCGCGCCACTGGCGGCCGGCGCGGTGCAAGAGAAGGCCAGGACGGAGTTATAGGAATTGCTGGAGCCGACGTAAGGCACGTCCGGAGCATGATTGCCGTATAGTATGCAGTTCGCCAGGTTTGCACTGTAAGCCCCGCCGCCCCGTGAGCCCAAAGCTGAGCCACCGACCGAATTGCCGGAGATCGTGCAATTGAATTGCGTGCCGAAATAAACCCCGCCACCGTACTGAACGGCCCGGTTTCCTATTAAGGCGGAATTCAAAGCGGTGCTGTACGCTGCGCCCCCGCCGGAAGTGTAAGCGAAGTTGTTGAGGACGACGCAGTTGATGAGGTTGCACCCAAACGCTCCGCCGCCATCGCCACTATATTGAGTGCCAAATGACACTGGCGCGGTCACGGCAGAGTTCCCCTCCAGCGTGCAATTTATCAAACTAAGCTGGCATGCGCCCCCGCCGGAGCAGCCCGCCGCTCCGTCCCTTATCAGACAGTTCAAAACCACCGCGTTGGTTGATGCTCCATAGGCACCCCCACCGTTCTGTTGCGCATCGGGGGTCGTCGTTAGCGCCCGGGTGGCACCTTGCAGAAGGGTGAATCCGCTGAGGACCGCCCCGTTGGTTAGCCAGGCGCAGCGCACACCGAGCGGTCCGGTAATGGTGCCCGGGTCCCAAGCACCCAGAATCGTAGTCACAGGAAAGCCGTTCACGCTGAGTAGAAAGAGAGGCTTATCCAAAGCAACGCGGTTCAGCAGGTCACCACCCATTATTTTGCCCCCCATGGAGTACACGCCGTTAGTCACTAACACGATGCCTCCCGCGAGCGCGGCATCGATTGCGTCCTGAATATTCGTTGCGGCTGTCGTCCAGTTAGAATAAGGTGCCGACGCGACGGTGCTCCCAGCGGCTACGCAGTGCACGACTACCTTCACCACCGGGCTAGTCACCATTCCAAACCCGTTGGTCGCGACGAGTTGATACGCCCCTGCGTCGCCCGGCGCCAATGGAGAGAGAACGAGGTTTGTTGTGGTCGCACCTTTGTGAGTCCCATCGTTCTGGATTAATACACCGTCTTTTGTCCACCAGCAGACAAACGGGTCTTGACCCGCCACGACGGCTCCGATTACCAGACCAGGCGAGCCGACGGTGGGTTGTACCGTGGGCGGGTTCTGACAAACAGGCGACGGTTGCCATTGATCGCAACCTATGGATGGCGGGTTTGACCAGGGTTGACTGTCAATGTCACCCCCGGTGGTTAGGTTCGTGCCTGCCGTTAGACACGGCGAAGTGCTCGCGAGGTGGATTCCATCGCTGAGGACCTGTGGAACGGCGCTTATATTGCCTGGGCCTGAGGGCAAGGGCGTCGTACAGCAATAGGAAAAGTTTCCGCCGAGGTAGTTTGGGACCGACGCCCCGCGGGTGCCCGTGTTGAAGTAAACGATGCAATTCGTGAGGTTGCCCCCGTAGGTCCCCTCACCGGAGTTGAGCAGAACCGTGCAGTTCTGCAGAACGCTGCTATAGGTACCTCCACCGATGTAGGCCTGATTGCCTAGAACCGTGCAATTCAAGAGCGAGCCTTGGTAAACGCCGCCTCCGTAGTAGGCGGCGCCTCCCCTTATGATACAATTGGCCAAAACCGCGGTGGCCGAAACGCACCAGGCGCCACCTCCGCTTTGAAGCGTCGTGGTCGTCCCTGTATTTCGCGTCCCCCGCTCTGAAGGGTGAACCCGATTAACGAGGCCCCGTTTGTTACCCACGCACAGCGCAGACCGACCGGGCCATTCGTAGAGGTGACTGGGTCTAGGCTTCCCTGAATCGTGGTTTTGAACGGCCCGTTGACGCTTTGTACCGTCAACGGCTTATCCAAGACGACCCGGTTTGTCAAATCCCCGGCCATCACCTTGCCACCCGTCGCATAAACCCCGTTCGTTGCCCAAACGACGTCTCCCGTGGATGCCACATCAATCGCGTCCTGTATGTTCGTTGCCGCAGTGTCCCAGGACGTGAACGGCGCGACATTTCCCCCGCTTGGAGAGACAAAATACTCAGTGGCCCGAGTGGACGACGCCCAAAGGGTCAACGCTAAAATACCTCCACTGGCAAACCGGGTGGTTTTCATAGGAGCGGATTCCTTTCTGACTGGTGTTGCTTATGTTCACTTCTGTCAACCTGAAAGTCGATTATTGACGTTTTCTGCCGAGTGTCAAGCGAACTCGATCTTTGGGTTAAGGTCTGAAACAAATGTCCGGTTAGGCGTGTTCTCTATATAACGGCTTGAAGCGTTGGGACTTTGGGTGGACCTTATTCAAACCTTCAACCAGGAAAAGCATATGATAATGGCTGACATTTTGAAAATCCTGCTCATCGTTCTCGGAATTCTGACGATTTATGTGAGCTATTGGCTGCTCGCGGAAGCCCTTTTCCCTGACCTGGTTCAACGCGCCAGCCGGCAATATTCCAAGCCGCTCAGGATCACTTTCGTGGGCATTGCGGCAGCGCTCGGCCCCGTTGTATTGGGTCTCATTCTTTCCAAGCTTCCTAATCCGCTCTTGAAACTCACAGGGATCACTCTTTTGGTTGCGCCGGCGATGCTGGGGCTGGCCGGTTCAGCCGGCTTGACCTTGCGGATCGGTGCCGGGCTGCCTTCGCCCATCGATGAGACCCAACCGTGGCGGCGAGTATTGCGGGGTGGGATCGTGCTGGCGTTTTCGTTCCTTCTGCCGGTGGTGGGCTGGGTGGTTCTCCCGCTGTGCGTCCTGGTAAGCGGTTTCGGCGCCTTGGTGCTGTGTTGGAAGGAACAAAAACACGAGAGGCCGGTGTCCACTACCGGCACTCTGGCTGCGGCCAACCAGGTTGCCGGATGAAGCTGCCGCGACGAAAGTTCCTGAAGGCGGGCGCCGGCAGTCTGGCGCTGCTGGCGACAGTTGGCTGTGACCAACTGCCTCGCGAGCTGCGGTTTCTTTCCCTTGCCGAGACCAAGGCCACCGGTCCGTTTCAGCCGCCGGCGCAGGATTCGATAGATCCCATCGTGCATGCTCTCAACCGGACTGCATTCGGGCCGCGACCTGGGGATTATCAGCGCATCAAAAGCTTGGGCAGCACTGGCGATGAATCCGCGGCGGCCTACCTCGAACGGCAGCTCAGTCCCGAACGCATCGAGGACGAAGAGGGCGAATATGCCGCTCGTCGTTTTGAGACGTTGAACGAGCCGCTCGGTGAGCTGTTCGAGTACCAGCAGGATTTGCTACAGCACGAGCTGATGCGCGCGACTCTTGCCCGCGCTGTCTTTTCGGAGCGGCAATTGTACGAGGTGATGGTCGAGTTCTGGTCGGACCATTTCAACATAGACCCCTCGAAAGGGGACTGCAAATGGCTCACCGTTGCCGCCGACCGCGAGGTGATTCGCAAGCATGCGCTGGGCAAATTCCCCGAGATGCTGCGGGCTTCAGCGCTCAGCCCGGCGATGCTCTGGTACCTTGACGGGCGCGTGAATCGGCGCGGCACCATGACGGACCGGCCAAACGAGAATTATGCGCGCGAGTTATTGGAACTGCACACGCTCGGCGTCCATGGCGGCTATACCCAAAAGGACGTGATGGAACTGGCACGGTGTCTCACGGGCTGGACGGTGCGTTCCACAGAACAGCCGCCTTATTTCCAGGTCGGCAAGGTCGAGTTCAAAGCCGGTCAGCATGACTTCGGCGCGAAGGAAGTGCTGGGGGAGACAATTGCGGCGGCGCCTGCCGAACTGGCGGCGCCGGAGCGCGAGCGCTGGGGCCGGCGCGAGTTTGAGCAAGTGCTGGCCATCGTCACTCGCCATCCTTCGACGGCTCAACATATCGGCACCAAGCTGTGCCGCCGCTTCATTGCCGACGACCCGCCCGCGGGTGCCGTGGCTCAGGTCGCCGCGGCGTTTGCCCGGACTGGCGGTGATCTCCGGGCAACGTTGCGCACTTTGTTCGCTACCCGCGAATTCCGCTTTGGCCGTGGCAACAAATTGAAGCGCCCGTTCGGCTTTATCGTATCCGCGCTGCGCGCGACTGGCGCCCGGACTGACTCGGGCCTGGACGTTATCGCGTACCTCAGCCGAATGGGACATGCTCCGTTCAACTACCCGACCCCGGACGGGTATCCGGAGCAGGCTGCCCCCTGGATGGGCACGCTGCTGTGGCGTTGGAATTTTGCCGTGGCACTGAGTCAAAACCAGATCAAAGGCACCCGACTGGACCTCGAGCTCCTGAAGCGGAACGCTGGCGGAAACGAGGCGTTGATGGCTCATTTACTTGGCCGAACGCCGACAGCGGAGGAGGCTCAGGCGTATCACGATTCCGGCGCCGGGCTGGCCCTGCTTCTGGCTTCGCCGGCTTTCCAAAGGTGTTGATATGGGCGAGGTGCAGACATTCTTGACAGGAAACGGAGACAAACGCCGAACGCTTGTCGTCGTTTTCCTGCGCGGCGGCGCCGACGGGTTAAACATGGTCGCGCCGCTCCAGGATGACGGTTACTACAACGCGCGTCCACGCATCGCCATCAGCCGAAGCAAGGCCATCCCCCTCGATGGCTTCTACGGACTTAATCCGCTCCTCAAAGACTTGGCGCCCGCGTTTCACGACGGCGCACTGACGATCATCCACGCCGCCGGTTCGGAGGACAGCACCCGTTCTCATTTTGAGGCCCAGGATCTGATGGAGCATGGCGGCATCACCGGCGGTGGTTGGGTGGGACGATTCCTACGCGCACAAAACCAGGTGGCGGGTCCCTTGTCAGCTGTCGCTTTGGGCAAAGTCGTGCCCGAGTCGTTGCGCGGTGCGCCCGCGGCGACAGTTTTTCAGTCGCTGGATGACTTTTCGCTGGGCAACGATCCCAAACGGCTGATGGATTCGCTCGCCGGCCTTTACGGGCGGGAAACGGATAGCCTCGGGGCCGCCGGGCGGAACACGCTGGACGCCGTGCAGCGCATCGAAAAGCTGCGCGCTGCCGCCTACCAACCGGCGAACGGAGCGGTTTATTCCGCGGACGATTTCTCACAGGGCCTGCGCCAAATCGCGCGGCTGGTCAAAGCCCGCGTGGGTTTGCAGGCCGCCTCGTTGGATCTGAAAGGGTGGGATTCTCATTTCAGCCAGGCGACCATCATGGACCCCCTGATGAGCCGGTTTGGGAGAGGACTTGCTTCCTTCTACCAGGACCTCGGCGATGAGATGGAACACGTCACGCTCGTTGCCATGACTGAGTTCGGACGGCGGGTGGAAGAAAACTCCGCGTTCGGCACGGACCATGGCCGCGGCAGTGTTATATTTGTCCTGGGAGGCGGCATCAAAGGCGGGCGGGTGCTCGGCAAATGGCCCGGCTTAACCAGTGAAGTGCTGGAAGGTCCGGGTGACCTCCCCGTCATGACCAATTATCGCAACGTGTTGGCGCCAATTCTGCAGCGCCACGGCGCGAGTGACGCCCTCGACCGCATTTTCCCAGGCTTCCCCATTTCGCCTATTGCTTTGTACGGTGATCAGCTCGTAACTCAGAGCTGACGGCAAAGCATCTGGGAGCTAAACGCAAGGGCGCAAAGGAGCGAGGACGCAAGAGAACCTGCATCCAATCGCTCTTGACCACCGCTGGCCTTCCTCCCCTTGGCGTCTTTGCCTCTTTGCAGTGCTGTCCCCAAGAATGAAGCAATTCGATCAAGATCCTTCTAATCGTAAGTGTTTGGGTTCTCTGCGCTCATCGCGGCTCGGCGGTTTATCTGTTCGGCGGATTTGGTTGCGGCTCGACCGCTCTATGCCTTTGCGTTGAGTCCTGCTTCTGGCCATCGTCTCGGCATCTCGGGAATTTCGCTAGTGCCGCCAGCGGTCAAGCGTTAATCTGCGGGTGGGAACCTATGATCGTCGAGCAACTCTACCAACAACGCCTGAACCGATACGTCACTGCTATGCGCAACGAAAAGCCGGACCGGGTGCCCATTCGGCCGTTCGTCGCCGAGTTCACCGCCAAATACGCCGGTTACACCTGCCAGGAAGTCGCGCACGATTACAACAAAGCGTTCGAAGCGGCCGTCAAAACCGCGAAGGATTTCGACTGGGACGCCGTTGTGCCCAATATGGTCTACGTCTGGACCGGCCTGGCGCAGGCGGTGGGGCTGCGCTATTACGGTATCCCGGGCATCGGCATTCCGCACACGACCGGGTTTAATTACATCGAGCCGCCTGAGGACCAGGCCTTCATGCGGGCGGATGAATACGACGCGCTGATCGACGATCCCACGGCGTTCCTGTATGAGACGTGGCTGCCGCGCGTTTCGACTGAGGTCGCCAAGGTCGGCGAGGCCGCCACCTACCGGAACAATCTCTCGTTCGTCAAGGGCGCGATGGCGATGCTTTCCTATTTCTACGCCTTCGGCCCGCAGATCGCGCGCCTTCGCTCCGAGTGCGGCGTGGCCTCGGCCATCGCCGGGATTTTCAAGGCGCCGTTCGATATTCTGTCCGACAAGCTGCGGGGCTACGTCGGGCTGACCATGGACATGCACACCCAGCCGGACAAAGTTCTCAAGGCGTGCGAAGCCCTCATGCCGCACCTGCGTCATGTGGGACTGACCACCGCCGATCCCTCCGGACTCGTCCCCATTGGGTTCTGGATGCACCGCGGCTGTGTGCCCTTCATCAATCCCAAGCAGTTTCATTCGCACAATTGGCCTACGCTCAAGCCGATTATTGAGGAGTTCTGGAAGCAAGGCCATCAGACCCTGTTCTACGCCGAGGGCAAATGGAAACACCACCTGGATGCTTTTCGGGAACTGCCCGAGCGCAGCATTGTGTTCCACTGCGATCAGGACGACATTTTCCACGTGCACGAAAGCCTGCACGACAAGTTCGCGCTCAGCGGCGGCATCCCCAATGTCATGCTGAGTTTCGGCAAGCTCGAAGAGGTGCGCGCGTTCTGCCGCCGTGTCATTGAGAAAGTTGCCGGCAACGGCGGTTACATCATGGACGCAAGCGCCATTATGCAGGATGACACGAGCATCGAGAACCTCCGGGTCATGACCGAGACGGCGCGCGAGTACGGCGCATATCCTGTCGGGACTTTCAAGCAGCCTTCGGCGGAACCTCCGGGCCAAGTGGAGGGGTCGGTCGCGGATCGGCAGAAGGTGCTGGGAATGGCGGGCAAGCCTGCGTCGCGGGTGCGCCCGGGCGTTTGTTTTTCGTGGGAAGAACGCGTTAAGGAATTGCCGGAGATCACCGGCAGCCCCGAGCTCATCCGCAAAATCTGGGAGGACATCGACGCCTTCGGGAATATGTACATCTGGCAGTTGCTGCTCAGCTTCTAACTTGTAGGAGACGACGTAAGGAGTCTCTGATCCAGAGCTCAGAGGTCGGAGTGAAGTTGATCAGGGATTCCTTACGTCGTCGCCTACATTTGCGGCCCCTATCACTTTTTCATCAAAAGTGGCAACCACCTTTTGACCGGGCTGCACGACCAGGAAATCCGAATCCGGCCACTCCCCATCGACCACCTTTTGTAACAGCCTCAGGTCCCCGGGCAGCGCCTCATACTGCCAGCCCTTCTCAGAACAAATGCGCCGGACCTCCTCGCCCAGTTTGAGGTGCGTGAGGAAATCAAACTCGATCAGCGTTCCGTGGGAGTAAGCATCGGCCCAGCGGCTCATCTCTTCGAGGAGGTATTTCGCCTGGTCCTCGCCGTACTTCGCCACCCATTGCTCGTAGCTGGCCTTGAGATTGAGGTTCGCGCTGGCGGGTAAGGAGGCGCCACCCCACATCATCCCTTTGTTCCCGCGGCGTCTGGAGCATTCCAGCCAGCCTGAGGTGTAGTAGTAGGTCCCGGGCCGTTCCGAAAAACACTGCTGGTAGCGCTCCTTCGAGCCGAGGAAAAAAGTGATGCAATCATGCGCGCGCTGGATGACCAACCGGGCGCGCCCTGCGGTCAGGCCCACGAGAATGTTGCTGCAGAGCCCATAGCCGAGCAGGATGGCGTCGTACTTCGCAGCGGCCACAGCATCGATGTGGTTCTGGATATCGTCGCGACCCGCCGCCGGTGTGTCGTGATGGCCTTGCGTCAGAAACTCCAAATCGACCAAGTGCGGCGAGCGCGCTGCCGTGTAATAGAGTTCGCGCGCGGCGATCTCGCACGCGATGACTTTGAGGAACATGGGGGGGCGTTGAAACGTTGAATGGTGAAAACGTTCGAACGTTGAGGCGCTGGCCTGATTCCGCTCCGCAGGCCTCGGCTCAATCCCGCTTCGCGGCCCAGTTAATGGCCTGCCGCAGAACCTGGCGGAAGCTCGGATTTTCGTACGCAAAGTGGTCGTGGCCGGATTGCATATAGGCCACCCGCGCGTTTTCGTAAGTCTTGGCCCACGCGACCACGTGGTTGCTTTCGGGTTCCTCAGTGGTCAGCAGAGGATGAACGTCCCTGGCCACATCGAACCATTTGTAGGTCTCATCGTGGATCTCATAATCCTTCACGCCTTTCGTGATCGAATGGGCAGGATCGGTCACGTGGAGGGTGAAATGCATCCCGTGCTTGTAGGCCGAGCGCGCTTTTTCCACGCCGTTCACGACCGTCTTCTCGAGATAGTACTTGGCGCCAATGATTTTCTCGTACTCGGGCCAGTTCTGGTAATCTGCGATCGCATGGTGCAGCACCACCAGCCCTTTGCCGTCCTTGAGGCGCGCCACCAAATCCGCCTTCGCCTCGTCCGTGATTTCCTGGTGCATGTCGTAAAACACCAGCACGTCATAGTCTTTGGCCGCGTCGGCTTTGAAAAGGGCCTGGGCGTTGGGATGCTCAACGGCTTTGTAAGTGATGTCGGGATTGTCCTTGAAGACCTGGAAAAACGGCTCTTGTTCGAAGTCGTGCCCGCCTGTTATCACCAGGATGCGGACTTTTCCCGAAGGTCCTCCAGCCACGTCAGCGGCGAGTAAGGAGAGGGGAAAAAGCACCAGTGAAAAGAACCCAAACGCGCACAGAGCACCAATCGTTTTCATGAGACTGGTTGTAACATAAGCGAAAGGCCCGCCAAAGCGTTTTTTGTTTCACTTTTTAAGCTTCCGCTTATCCGCCGGTTGTGCCACGCTGGCAACGCAGCATGCGGCTGTGTGGCGCATTTGAAGGCATCCTGAACGTGATTCTGCTATGAACCCAACCCTCCCCAATCGTCGGCATTTTCTAAAACGCACCGTGGGTTTGACGCTTTCCGCGGCCGCTTTTCCTTCACTGGTTCCCGCCTCGGCCCTGGGGCGGGATGGCGCTGTCGCCCCGAGCAATCGAATCGCGGTTGGCTGCATCGGCCTGGGTCCGCAGGGGCAGGGGGATATGAGCAACTTCCTCAACCAGAGAGATGCTCAAGTGGTGGCGGTGTGCGACGTCAAAACCGACCAACTTGAACAGGCGCGCACGGCTGTTAATCGTCGATATCAGAACAATGCCTGTGCTGCCTATGGGGATTTCCGCCAGTTGGTCGCTCGCAAAGATATCGATGCCTGCCTGATCGCGACTCCCGACCACTGGCACGTCCTCACGGCCTTGGCTGCGGTCCGCGCCGGAAAGGATGTGTACCTCGAAAAGCCGCTCGCTCCGACCCTCACCGAAGGCTGGACTTTGCGCCAGGAGATCCATCGGCATAAATGCGTGTTCCAATTCGGCACGCAGCAACGGTCCGGACGGCTCTTCCGCCTCGCGTGCGAACTGGTCCGAAACGGGCGGATCGGAAAACTGAAGCATATCAACGTGTGGGCACCCGGCAGCGCGCCGGGCGGGCCGACCAACCTCGTTCCGGTTCCACCGGGGCTCGATTATAACTTCTGGCTCGGCCCCGCCGCCTTCAAGCTCTGCACCCAGGACCTCTGCTCGGCCGACGGCAACAGGAAGACCTGGTGGTACGAATCCGCCTACAGCCTGGGCTTCATTGCGGGCTGGGGCATCCATCCACTCGATATCGCCGTTTGGGGCGCCGACTTGTTTGCCGGCCCGATCGAAGTCGAAGGGCGTGGGACCTTTCACTCCGAAGGAGCTTGCGATAGTGCGACAATTTGGAACATCGATTTGAAGTTCGCCGGGGAAATCACCATGAAGTTTGTCGGTGTCCCCAACGGCGGCAACCAGGGTCTCGCCACCTGCGATCCCTGGCCGCAACAGGACGAATGGAAGCAACGCTACCGGCGCATCACCAGCCACGGCACCGCGTTCGAAGGCACGGATGGCTGGGTCCATATCGACCGCGACGGCATCAATCCGCAGCCAGAAAATTTGATCGACGAGAAACCAGAGACTTTCAAAGTTCAGCTCACGAGAAGCCCCGACCACGTCCGCAATTTCCTGGATTGCGTGACGACCCGCGCTAAGACCGTCTCGCCCATTGAGGAAGCCGTGCGTTCCGATACTCTGTGCCATCTGAGCGAAGCCTCCATCCGCCTTAATCGCAAGGTCACCTGGGACCCGAAAAAGGAACGTTTCATCGATGATGAAGCAGCCAACCTGCGGCTGGCAGCCCGAACCATGCGTGCCCCTTGGCACTTGTAGGGAATTGCCGCAAAAGAGCACAAAGGTCGCAAAACCTTTAATTCCAGTTTGTTGCGTCCAGTTCACTTTCCCGTTTAAATGCCGCGCATGATGCGTTGGGTTCTTCTCCTTTCTGTCGTTCTTGGGTTTGTCGCGGAGGCCGCTGAGCCGCCAGTCATCCCGGTCGGCTTGGATGCATACCGTCAGTGGGAGCGGTGGCCGTATCAGCGGATTGGCGCCCGCGCCTACATGCGCAGCACTTACGATCGCCGCGGCGCCAACGAAGGCGCTGACGCGAGCCATTTCCTTTACCAGCTCGCTGACGACAAGAACGTGACGCTGGATGTGCAGGGGCCCGGCATCCTTTATTTCGTTCGCTACAACCACTGGCACGGCAGCCCGTGGCACTACGAGGTTGACGGGACTGATCATCTTATTCAGGAAACCAGCACCGCCAATCCGCTAAAGCCGGCGCCCAATTCAGTGTTCCTGCCGGAAAGGCCCTTTCCGAATCCGCTCACCTGGACATGGTCATTGACCAAAGGCGCTGATTTGTCGTGGGTGCCGATTCCGTTCGACAAATCCTTCCGCATGGCCTACTCCCGCACGCATTACGGAACCGGCTACTACATCTACCAGCAATATGTGCCGGGAGCGAAGTTGTCTCGGTCCATCCGGTCCTGGAATGAAAACACCAAACCCGACCACAACGTTCTCGACCTGATAACGCGCTCAGGCACGGACCTTGTCCCCGCTGCCGACTCCTCGGCCGGACGCAAACTGCACATTCGGCAATTGGCCGGTGATGTGGTGCTCTCCAAAGGAATAACCTCAAACCTCGTAGAGTTGACCGAAGCCCCCTCAATGTTGCGAGTGCTCCAGTTTTCCGTCTCCCGGGAAAAGGCACTCAATTTCGGCCATGCCCGGCTGCGGATCACGTGGGACAATTCACCGAAACCATCCGTTGAGGCGCCCATCGCGCTGTTCTTCGGCGCGGGTACCCTCTACAACCGCAGCAACCGCGAATACCTCGTCAAAGCCTTCCCGGTGAACGTCCGTTTCGACACACAAACCGTTCAGCTTGCCTGCTACTTTCCCATGCCCTTCTTCGAATCGGCGCGTATCGAGTTGATTAATGATGGCGAGAGTTCCATCGCCGTTCACTGGTCCCTTCGCTATGTGCCTTTCGATGTATCGACGCGGGGACGGCCACGTCCCCGTGGGCCAAAGCTCGAGCGAGATGGTAATGAGACCTGGCCGTCCCCGCCGCGGCTCGACACGTTTTCGCGTGACCTCTTAGCTCAAGTCGGTTACTTCCACGCGACCTTTCGTGACCATCCCAGTCCTGAACCCGGAAAGGACCTGGTGCTGCTCGATACGCGCGAGACTGAAGGCGGTGGAGATTGGTCAGGCCAATTCATCGGCACTTCTTTCATTTTTTCGGACCGGGCCATCCTCACCACGCTTGAGGGCGATCCTCGCTTTTTCTTTGACGACAGCCAGACACCGCAAGGGCAGGGGACCGGAACGGAGGAATGGGGCGGCGGCGGGGACTATTGGGGCGGTCAGAACATGACGCTGCCCTTTGCCGGGCATCCCACTGGGGCCCGGAACGCCAAGGAAGCAGCTTGCGATGAAGACAAAATCGAGTCCGCCTACCGCTTCCTGCTGGCCGACCTGATGCCCTTCGGCAAAAACGCGGTGATCCGGCTCGAGCACGGCGGTCAGAATGAGTCGACCGAGCATTACCAAACCGTTACGTATTGGTATGGCCTGAATCGGCCGTCCCTCATCAAAACCGATGAGTTGAAACTTGGGAGCACTGCCAGCGAGCAGGCCCACGACTACGTGTCGCCCAAGGCTTCCGCGCCTTACGAACTCAGCTCTCGCTATGAATGGGGCGTCGATACCCTGAAAGGCAAAGAAATTTACCCGGCCGAAACAGACACCGGACGGAAGACCACAGGCATCTCGGAGTTTAACCTCAAGCTAACGCCAGAGAACCGTGGCGTCCTGCTGCGTCGCAAGCTCGATTACCAGTTCCCGAATCAGCGCGCGGAGGTTTCTGTGGCCACGGTGAAGCACGGGCGCGTTGACGGCAAATTCAAACCTGCGGGTGTGTGGTACCTGGCGGGCAGCAGCACGTGCGTCTATTCCAATCCCAAGGATGAGTTGGGTGCCGCCCAGCATATCGCCCAGACCTCGAATCGCCGTTTCCGCGACGACGAGTTCCTGCTGCCCCGGCCCCTGACTACCGGCCTTTCCGAAATCCGGGTGCGCATCAAATCCGCGCCCGTCGCAATCCCGCTCTTCCCAGGCGCGCCGCTGCCGGAACTTGCGTGGACTGAGCTGCGGTATGACGCGTATTGTTTTGTGATGCCGGACGTTTCGGGCAGCACCGGTCGAAAGAATTGACCGCGGATCTCGCGGATCTCGCGGATAGCCCGAGCGAGATCCCTGTCGTCCATGCAATGGCTGGTTTAAGCTCTTCGGTTTTGGCCTTACTCCGCTACTTTGTCTGCGCTCGGCTCGGTTCGCCTGCCGGTAGGATTTCCTCCCCGTCAACCTGCGAAGCGCGACCCTCGCCGGACCCTTCTTGCCCCTTGTCACTTAGGTAACAGGTTTTGCGGCCCTATAATAGAGTGAGAGCACTGCTATAATTATAAAAAACCCAATTGACCTGGATCCCCTCCCTTCGGGGTCCGACTTTCCTGGCCCGTGTCCGGCGCCCCGCTCCCCGCCTCTCGTTCCTGTAACACGTTTTGTGGCCCTATATAGGGTGACAACACTACTCTCAATAT
>Ga0210409_10000172_pt1 | contig 134968 bp, 114 predicted proteins | sample IncBWH17MmetaG_FD_161649 | JGI IMG/M metagenome (GOLD analysis project Ga0210409, IMG submission 161649) | Forest soil microbial communities from Barre Woods Harvard Forest LTER site, Petersham, Massachusetts, United States - Inc-BW-H-17-M | ecosystem: Environmental > Terrestrial > Soil >...
CTCCGGTTTGGCACCTCGATGTCGGCTCATCGCATCCTGGAGCTGTAGAAGGTTCCAAGGGTTAGGCTGTTCGCCTATTAAAGCGGTACGTGAGCTGGGTTCAGAACGTCGCGAGACAGTTCGGTCTCTATCTGCTGTGGGCGTAGGAGATTTGAAGAGGGCTGTCCTTAGTACGAGAGGACCGGGATGGACGAACCTCTTGTGTTCCAGTTGTCTTGCCAAAGGCACGGCTGGGTAGCGAAGTTCGGTTGTGATAACCGCTGAATGCATATAAGCGGGAAGCACGCTCTAAGATGAGATCTCCCAACCCAAAAGGGAAATGAAGGGCCCTAGAAGACCACTAGGTTGATAGGCTGGAGGTGGAAGTGCAGTAATGCATGTAGCTTACCAGTACTAATCGCCCGTTCGGCTTGTCCATAGAATTTACTCTGCGCAGTGAAGTCCACTGTTCTAGAGTCATTCAATACAAGCTTTGTAGTTATACGAGATATAACTAAATACGTTTTGGTAAATGTCTGCTCAATCTATTCAGTTGTGGAAGATCGCGTGAGCGAAATTCTCAAGTTTGCCGGTGAGTTTACCGCGAGGGTCACACCCGTTCCCATCCCGAACACGGAAGTTAAGCCTCGTTGGGCCGATGGTACTGCACGCGTAAGTGTGTGGGAGATTAGGTGATCGCCGGCATAATATAGAAGCCCCATCCTTTCGAGGATGGGGCTTTTTACGTTTTGATGATCTCCTCTGACTGTAGTTTTGAAAACTTCATACTAAGTGCGGTCTAACTCTAAAACGATCTCTTTGAATAAGCATTGCCAGGTTTTCCGACTGAGCTCAGTTAGTGCCTACTCCGCCTACTTCTGATTGAGTTGTGCGAGTCTTAGACTCAATCCGGCTGTTGAATTATTTGAGCTATGTTTGTTTATGTCTGTTAGAGGGCTATTTGGAAAAATCAGATTTTCTGAAGAGGACAACTGTAAAGGCTAACTTAGTTAGGCTAGGTAGATCCAGATTCGTCAACACTGAGTTGCTTTGGTTATATGAGATTTTCTATTTCTGAAGATTAAGCCGGTCTGAATAGGAACTGCCCTTTTTTTGTTTAGTCGTCGAATTCATCGTCGTCGTTGTCATCGTCGTTCTCCTCATCTTCGTACACGAATTCTTCGTAGCGGTAGGAGGGCTCAAGAAGTGCGCCGGGTTCGGCTATGTCCAGGCCTTCGGGGGTGGATTGGACGGAGCGAACTACTTTGCGAGCGATCGGGTTGGTGAGGCGAGTGGCGTTGCAGCCGGCCAATTGGAGGCCATAGAGGAGGGCGGTGGCTCGTTTCGTCTCCAAACGTCCGGTGGCCAGGGCGTTGATGACTACCGAGAGCGCTGTCTGGACGGATTCGGGATCTTCGATGACGGAGAGCTCGATGTGCTGGCCGGGGATGAGATAGCCGCGGGTTTGGGGAGTGTAGCGGAATCCCTGATGGCTCTGGTAGAGGCGAGAGTGAAAGTAGCACCATAGCCCGTCGGTGAGGGATGGGGATTGGCATTGAAGGCCATTGGTCTTGATATGCCGGCATAGAGCGTATTGCATTGTCTGGTCTCCGTTTCTGGCTGTACCCCTAGGGGGATCGATTTAAAAGTGCAATGGTTGCAACGAGATAGCGAAAGTGCTTCCGCTAAAATCGTGCAACCATTGGGTTTACGGCTAAAATCGTCTTTCTAAAAGAGATAACCCCAGCTGGTGGCTGGGGCTATCCACTTTTGATCTCTATATACAAGTATAGCGGGTTGAGTAAAACTCCTTTGCAAACTGGATGTGGTTTTGTATCAATGGTTTAAGCCATTTTGGGGTTTGACATGGGTTTTTGCTGGGGAAATTCGTAGAAGATTTTCTAAGTGATTGATTTAGCTTTAGTTGCCATGGACTCTTCTGTAGAGAGCTTCCTGCCACAGGAACTGAGGTGAACGCCGCCCGGCGCACGGGGCAAAAACTTATACATCACATGCTAAAACAGACCAATGCGCTTCTACGATTACGCACCCCGGCCGGCTCACATCAAATGGCTCCTCGATTCAGACCCGGCCATCCGTTGGCAGGTCATGAGGGACCTCACGGGTGAAGATGCGAACACGATTGCAGCCGAGCGTTCACGCGTCGCAAAAGAAGGGTGGGGAGCTCAGCTTCTCGCATCCCAATTGCCTGGCGGCAACTGGGACGGCGGGTCGAAGTGGGACCTTATCACTCTCTGGAGTCTCGTCGTGTTGAAGGATCTCGGTCTCGACCCTGCCAGCAAGGAGTCTTGTCGAATGATAGACCGCGTCGACAAGCGGCTGGTGTTTAAGCCGCTCAGCAACCGGCCATTCCTGCATGGCGAAACGGAGCCCTGCATCAACGGCAGAATCCTGGGCATTGGTACATATTTCAAGGAGCCGAACGATGCACTGGCCAATCAACTTCTGGGTGAGCAGCTTGAAGATGGCGGGTGGAACTGCGAAGCACCGAAAAGCCGACGCTCTTCGTTCCATACCACCATCTGCGTGCTTGAAGGACTGCTCGAATATGAACGGGCAGGGCGTAAATCGGCAGCCGTCACTAAGGCCCGCAAGAGGGCCGAAGACTATTTGCTTGAGCGCCGCATGTTCCGGTCGCTTCGAACTGGCAAAGTGATCGACAAACGCTGGCTGCGCTTCTCGTTCCCGATGTTTTGGCACTACGATGTTTTGCGCGGACTCGATTATCTGCGGAATGCAGGAATCAAGCCGGACGGTCGCGTCGGTGAAGCCATCGAAGTCGTGATTGCGCGCGGCCACCAGAACGGCCGGTGGCCGCTGAACGTTCTTCATCCCGAACATATTCCATTGGAGATGGAGACCGGTGTCGGCAGGGCAAGCCGCTGGAATACGCTGCGCGCGCTTCGAGTTCTACGTTGGTACAACAACTCGATGGGTTCGTAGTAACTTGGGATGCGTTCATTCTTTGCCGGATCATCGGAATGATTTCTATTTGTCGCTATTCATTGCCTGCTGGCATTAGGTTTGGTCCAGAACACGTGGGGTCTGGCTCGGTTGGAGCGGAAAGCATCAAGTATCCATCCTTCACTTCACGCACATGAAAATAATGAGTAGCAAGAGGTTCCGATTCTCCTCCGGGCTTGCCCGGTACGATTTTTTCCAGCGTTGAATCGATCTGAACCTGAAAAGTTCTCGGAGCCGCGCATGCTCGAACTGGTCCATAACCATGACTGGCGTACTGGTCATCGTTAGGTTTGAACGACGGAGCAAATTGGTCATGGACTTTTTGCAGAGTAGTTGCAGACTCAGCAGCAGAAAGATTTTGCGACTCGGCCCAAGGTGCGGTGAGCCATTCTGCCACGAAGCCTCTCGCATTGTTTGCGAGCGGACCCACGCGATGCACATGATCATTGCCGTCGACGCTATACCGATATATCACACGGCGTTCGAAACAATTGGCAGGATCAAAAGACATACAGTCGGCATTTAAGCGCAATTCGAATGTATTTGCTGAAGATTTGATTCGCGGATCGAACTCGTCTCGGGAATACTCTCTCTCGGTATGTCATAGAACTCGCGGCGAAGCTGGATCGGGGCCAGGAGAAAGCAGATCAATCTTGAAATTACTGAAGCGGGATGTGCACCAGGGGGTACCGTGCGCTACAACAAGACGCCATTTTGTATTTGTGTTTTCCAACGCTGAAGAATCCGGAAGAACGGCTGATACGAAGAAATCGCCGAAAGCATCTGAGATCATTTTCAGTGGTGGCGACTGCCAGCGCAGTTTCTGCACCCAGGTTCCGTCACGAAGTTCGTAAGCCAAGAGCATGCTATCTGCCCCGCATTCGATATTGGTGAAATACTGGATCAAAAGAACGCCAGCAACAGCCGGTGGGCGGCTTACCTGAACCCGCAGATTGTGTCCATACGATCCGAGTATTTCGTCGTAGCGATGATCATCCTTGGAAATAGCAGTGTTTGCAGGATGTTCTGGTGCATTTGCGAGAGGCATCTGAGCCAGACGCTTCTGCGATTCGATTGGATTTACGGATGGTTCGGCGCAGGCCAGCGCAGCGTCCGAAGCATGGCTCAAGGCATCTTTGAGCTGAGTAATCTTGACCGCGACGGTAGGCGGGACGCTTACGTCCATCTTGTCAACTTTAGTTTGCCCTAGTTCGTTCTGAAGAGCTAAGACTCGCGTGGCAGCGTGCGAAAGGGCATTGGGATTGCAAAGGTTCTGAGCGGGACAGGAAACCGCAAAAGACAGCGGTAGTATCCATGAGGTGCTTCATATGACCGATTTTATCGCCCGGTCTTGCAACGGATTCTCGGAACGGTGAAAAATCGCCAACAGTGACCCGGCCGGAACGTTCAATCATTATGGAACCGCGTATCGCATTATCTATCGAACTGGATCGTACTCTGCTGCCCGCGCGACTGTTGATAAGACATGGACTGCCTTGGTGAAATGCGCTTGAGGGGGCTCGTGAGATAGCGATCAGAAAAGGTACGGCACTAAGACGGCAGTAGCGATGAACCCGCGGAACTGGGAGAGCGCAATCGCAGTAACATTCATCGGCGATATGGTATCTTTTCGCTGAGCCGGGATGCGGTTCGTAACGAGCATGTAGACCAGCAAGAGGTTTAGAACGCCAAGACGTCTGGAGGTGGTTGGCGGTATGATCCTACGGCGTCTATCGGCTGCGCTGAGAACGGCGCGTAAAGCTTTGCGATTGTCACTGTGGACGTCAGGAGCTTTGAACCGAATACATGGCCACCTCTCGCAGAGACAGAGGGAACGTTGCCGGAGCCAACTCTTTCATTCTGTTCGTTGGACGACTACCCGAAGTCTCGTTTTGGTGACATGCATTTGCGCCTTTGCACCGATGACCGTGTTGGCCTGGCTATATCCAGAACACAGAAGCATTACATTCCTCGCCATAAAGATGCTTGAACCAGAGCAGCGCTCGCAACTCGACGTGCTATGGTCCGAGGCACGGCGCGGCCATGAGAGCCGGTTGTGCGCGCAAATGGCGGACTCATCACACGGGCCAACACCTGGCTGTATTGACTACGCTGAGTGGCCTGCCATCGCAGGCGATCACTCCTGTTCCGCTCAGGAAATGCTTCGCGACGTGCTTTTTGCACCGTGGATTCCTAGGGTGGCAGCAATTGGTGAAAGACTCGATGTGAAACTCGCCGCCGCCAGGAGACGCGATCAGCGCGTAAATGCGGTGCGGCGTTCCAACATTGACTTGTTGCGCGCAGATCCCGCCTATGTCACACGCGCGATGGCGAACAACGCACACTTCCTGCTCGCTCGTCCAAACGCCGCTATCGACCCCAAGTCCTATATGACGATTGTGCTCGGGCCTGGAGCGGAACTGAATGCAGCGGGAACGTACGCTTTCTACCATGCGCGCGCCCTCGCCGCTGCGGCTCGCATCGCGGAAGGCCATCTCTCTCCCGAAGTTCGCACGGAAGTTGCACTCACTGCGTTTGCCGATGAAGCCTACGCCCTGCACTTTTTGCAGGATGGCTTCGCCGCTGGCCACGTCGTCGGTAATTGGGGCACAACGGCAGTGCGAAAGGGCACCCATGACTATTACAACGAGCACGGGGTGGAAGTTACGACGTGGACCGGCGACCGGTTCGTTACTCTAGGTGACGCGTTCCTCGATCCGGAGAGCAAGAAACGCGTGGCAACGGCAGTTCGGGACAGTCTCGCACAATTGGCAAGCGCCCTGGATGGCAGGCTAATGATATCGCCAAACAACTCCGAAACTATTCAACCGGATACATTCAACACCTGCCAGGAAACACATTTCCCGTCGGCAGTGATCGACAAGGAAGAAGTCCAACCTCTCGTGTCGATCCTCGCGGAGACAGCGATCCCGGCACTCGGAGATGTGCCGGGTCAATTGCCTCGCTTCCGAGCTGAATTTGGACCATTCGTGGGTATATCCGCATCTGCCCTTAGTCAAGCGATGAACGGAGGATTTGGAACCAGTCAAACCGGTGCGAGTGGAACGGCAGGCCTGGAGATCTCAGTTCGAGCAGGTGTCGGTCTGGAAGGTGTGCTGGATGAATCCGGTGACGGCTTGATTTTTGCGGGTGTAGGTTATCGACAAGATGGGCCCGCACAAGGCGAGACCACCGTACCTGGTCGCGGAGCTCTTACTTTACGAGTGCGTGCTCCGTTCTGGCTGGTTCCGGGCGACATGGTTGTTGCGGCTCCCCTGTTAGCTCTCACCTCACCGAAGAGGTTGAAAACGATGGCGGTGCAAGCAGCCAATGGCGGCCTGATTCCCTGGCAGACAGGCATTGCGACCCCTATCGGCCGATTCCAGTTCGTGCTGGGCCGCGAAGTCGGCATAAATTTGTATAAGCTTGACACGCACAATCCAATGCAACTGCCGACTCCAGGCGTACCGCCGCTCGACAGTACCCTTGTCTCAGTTCGCTCAATTCAAGTGGATTTGCCAATCCTCGAGTATCGCCCCTTCCGGTCGTTCGACCGCAGTCAGACCTCTAGTGCTTTGATTCAGTTCTATGCTGGATTCGACAGACCAACCGAAACGTCAGTCGTGTCACCGGTAAACGCTCCCACCCCGAATCTGCGAACCGTTGGCCTGGCAGGAATTCGAGTGGCGTTTGACTGGAGGCATTACCTGAAGTGATTGTTTTTGTCGGATCGTCAAATTGCATTGAAAGTGCCCACAATGTCGATCAGAATCTTACCGCCTTTGAGCAGATGAGTGATGGCTTCCTTGATTTTCGGCATGGGATAAACCGCGGCAACGGGGACGCGCAGTGCACCGGAGGCAACGAGAGGAGCGGCTTCGATCTGTGCTGGCAGGACCTTCGACACATGATCGAAATCGCCCAGGTAGAAGCCTTTGACTGTCAGGTGTTTGCCTATGAGGAAAAGGCCGTTGACCGCCAGCGGCCGTCCGCTTGCCGCTGAGTAGGCGACGAGCACCCCACGGTCCGACAGCAATTGAACGAGCGTTGTTGTCGCATCACCGCCCACAGAATCAACAGCCAACCGAACCGACCCTTTGCCGACAATGCGCACCGTCTCCTCGACTGCTGCCGGTTCGTCCATTAGCACCACGTCTGCTCCAGCAGCCTTGAGTTCGTCGATTAGTTCGGGTCGCCGCACGAGGCTGATCGTTCGAATACCACGCAGTTTCGCAATGGCGATCAAAGAGCGGCCAACGCCGGAATTCCCTGCATTTTGAACGACCCAATCACCAGGCTTGAGGTCCGCATATTCACTGAGGATCAGCGCTGCCGTAGGTGGGTTGCTGCCGAGCTGCGCGAGTTGGAGCCGATCGCCGTCGGGTAGCAGGAACAGCCCTTGCGCCGGAGCGATCAGACGCTCTCTCCAGGTCAGGCCGAGATTGGGGGCCAGGACGTGGTCGCCGACCTTAACGTTGATAACATCAGGACCTACCGCTGCAACCCGACCGAACCCCTCGTTGCCTACGACAGTTGGTGCCGGTGGGCCGCCGAAGTAGCCGCGCATGAAGAGGAGGTCATGCATATTTAAGGGTGCCAGTTCGACATCGATTAGGACCTCACCCGTTCCCGGCGCACCCGGCTCCGGGATATCAACGAGTTCCAAGACATTTAGCGGGTCACCATAGGCTGAGATTTGAAGTGCGCGCATTTGAAGCCTCCTTTGGTCTTTGACCTGCGCCGTTAGAACGAAGGCCCGGGAATTGTTCGGTCACTAGAGTCTGGCAGCAGGGAGCGAATTGGTTCAGTCCCTGACCTTCGCTCACTTGGGGAATGTGTCGCCAAACATGGGAAGGCCGCTGAGAGATTCGGCCTTGGTCGCCTCGTCCTGCAAAACGTCCCAATGCTCTTTAAGAAGACCGTCTTCGAACCGGACAACGTCGGCGGCGATCCAGGCGGCGGGCCTTCCCATTCCCGTGAAGCGGCCATGCGCTATAACGTAATCACCTTCTGCAACGATGAGCTGGTTCTCATAGTGCAGCGTTTCCGGCACTGAGCGGACGAGATTGAACAGTCCTGCGCGACCTGGTGCTATGTGTGCGCTGTGCTGAATGTAGTTCGGTGACCAGAAGCGTTCCGCCGCCGCGTAGTCACGCTTGTTGAACAGTGTCTCGAATGCTTCGAGCACGATTGCCTTATTCCGTTCGGGGGATGAGTTGTTCATTGCTTCCTCCTGTGCTTGTGAGGGATTGAACCCGCGCTTTTCTCTATATAAGAGTATGAACATAATCCATAAGTCGCAAAGTATTTTATGAAAAACCGCTCTAGAGCTTTTGTTGGGCTTCATTAATGTTTGTTTTATTGCACCCAGACGAAGCGGCTTGCATCTAGATAATGTAGAGTACGATAATACTCTATAAGTTCTTTCTGCCTGGAGCGAGCCATGCAGATTCGGGAAGAAATGGTGATTCCAGATGGGTTATTCGAAGAGTGATAAGGCAGAGACACACACTCGGATCTTGAGCGTTGCGGCCAAGAGGTTTCGCGAACTCGGTCTCGAAGGCATCGGTGTTGCCGATGTGATGAAAGAGGCCGGTGTTACTGTCGGTGGTTTCTACAAACATTTCGATTCGCGCGATGAACTGGTGGTTGAGGCGCTGGCCACCGCATTCCAAGACCTCGACCGCTGGGAGGAACACACCGACACGCTAACGAAGCTTTTAGAGAACTATTTGACCGAAGAACACCGGGATGCTCCGGGAACAGGCTGCGCTTTGGGTGCTTTGGTCGGTGACATGTCTCGGGCGAGTCGATCGGCGAAAGCCGTGTATACCGCACGACTCAAGCGTAGCCTGGCATACTCGACGAGCCTTGTTCCGGCAAAAGGAACCTCTGATCGGCGCGCCCGTGCGATTCTCACGATTAGTGCGATGCTCGGAGCGATCAACCTTTCTCGTGCCGTGTCAGATCCAAACCTTTCACGAGAGATTCTCCAGCAGACTCGGGATCAGTTAATCAGTTTGAACAAGCCCGCGAAAGCACATTAGACGGCTGATACATCTCGGCTAAGTGGTTACCGGGTATCACTGGCTAGTCTGTGCGCAGTGCCTGCATCGGATCGATCAACGCAGCCCGCCTTGCTGGCAGGTACGAAGCCAGCAAAGCGGTGAGAAACAGAATCGTCGCCACGACGAGCAGGATGGAGAGGTCCATCGCGCCCACTCCGTACAAGGTTGTCCGCATGGTACGGCCCACCAGCACGGAGCCTCCCAGCCCGATCCCCAAGCCGATCAATGCGAGCAGCGACGCTTCCCTGAGGATGAGCAACGTCACTCTGCCCTTTCCTGCTCCCAGCGCGAGGCGCAGACCAATCTCCTGAGTCCGCTGCGAAACGGAATAGGCCATCAGCCCGTAGATTCCAACGGCCGCAAGCAGCAGCGCAACCGCAGCAAAGCTGGCAAACAACCGCATCGTGAATCTGTCTTCTGCAAGCGACTCATTCTTCACCTGCTCCATCGTGCGCAGATTCGACAGCGCAATCTCCGGGTCCACCGAGTGCACCGCCGCCGCAATGGCCTTCGTCATCGTCTCAGGGTCCGCAGCAGTGCGTACGCCAATGGTCACGTCCGGCGCAAGCGACTGCGCGAACGGCACATCGACCTCGGGATTATCGTCGCGGAAGTCTCCATACCGAACATTGTGGAAGATACCGACGATCTGCCACTCGACCGCAGGCCCGAGACGCGGCTGGCCCGGGATGATCTCTTCGATGGACACACGTTGCTTGAAGGGATCCATGCCCTTCAAATACCGATTGGCGAACTCCTGATTTACCATCGCGACCCGCACGCTCGTTGTCGTGTCCTGATCCGTAAACGAACGCCCTTGGAGAACCTGTATGCCGAAGGTCCGGAAGTAATCGGGCGAGACCGATTGGAAGCCAGTATTCGGCCGCTGCGAAGGATCACCATACGTCCGGCCGCCGACCAGTGTGAACGGCATGCCGTCGCTCGTTCCACGCAGTGGCATTCCCGTTACCGAGGCCGCATGGGACACTCCAGAGACGTATTGAAGCACACTGAGCATTCGCCGGTTGTACACGTTCATCTCTTCCGCGGTCCCGAACCGCCCCTGCGGCTGCGCCAACCGGAAGGTAAGCACATGATCCGTGCGTACCCCAAGATCGACGCGCGTAAGGTTCCAGAAGCTGTGAATCGCAAGGCCAGCGCCGGCCAACAAAGACAAGGCAAGTCCGAACTCTCCGATGATGAGTCCTCGCCGCAGCTTTTGACTGCCCATGCCTGTCCCGGAACGTCCTCCATCCTTGAGCGATTCTGCGGGATCGACATGCGCAGCGTACCAGGCAGGAGCTGCTCCAAACAGAAGACCAGCCAGCGTGGTAGCGGCCAATGCCACGACCAGCACAGGCATGTTCAGTTGAAAATTTGCCTCCGAGGGCAGGATGCCTTCGGGCACCATTCTAAGAATCACCCGCAGCAAAGCCGCGCCTAGTGCAATACCGAATGCACCGCCGAGCACAGCAAGCACAAGGCTCTCCGCCAGAAACTGCCCGAAGATCTGTGCGCGCGAAGCTCCCAGGGAACTGCGAATCGCAATCTCCCGCTGCCGCCCCGCACCTTTCGCCAACAACAGATTCGCGATATTCACACACGTAATGAGCAGCACAAAGCCAACAGCTCCCAAAAGAAGCCAGAGATTGCGAATGCGGTCGGAGGGCAGAAAGTCATTCTTCAGCGGCTCGACAGCGGCGCCCCAACCCCTATTGGAACTGGGGTATGCGGCGGCAATATGGCTCGTCACTGCGTCCATATCGGCCTGCGCCTGTTGCAGGGTAACCCCGGGCTTCATGCGGCCCATCGCCAATAGCCAGTGATACTCGTGATTAATCTGTTCCGGCGTAAACGCCAAAGGAGCAGCCAGTTCAACGCCCAGGCGATCTGGAACGCCTGCCGACAGCACCCCAACGACCGTATAATCCGCGCCATTCATACGAATGCTCTTACCGATAATGTCGCGATTTGCGCCCAGCCGGTTCCACAGTTTGTAGGTCAGGATGACCTCATGCTCCTTGCCGGGAACCCCCTCCTCGGGAAGGAAATCACGCCCCATCAGAAAAGGCATCCCCTGCAACTGAAACCACCCAGGCGATGTGACTCTCCCATCCACCTGCTGCGGCTGCTCCGGTGTGGCCAAATTAAAACTCGCGCCGGTCCAGGCAGCCAGTTGCTGGAACGACGTGTTCTGCCGCTGCCAGTCCAGAAAGTCGCCAGCCGATATTCCGTTTCTTTGTCCGCCAACCTTTGACCAGACAATCACCAGCTGATTGGGATTTGGGTAAGGCAGTGGCGCGAGCAGTGTGGCATACACCACCGTGTAAATGGCTGTAGTGGCGCCAATTCCGAGCGTGAGAGTGGCGATCACTGCTGCCGTCAACCCCGGGTTCTTGCGCAACCCGCGTATGCCGTAATAAAGATTCCAGACCAGAGTTCGCATCTTCCACCTCATTCAGCATGGGTGATTCTCCGGCTGTCGGAAGCCGGGTATACAACGACTCTCGCGACATTCTGATGCACTTTGCTAGCCACTGCAATGCATCGAGTGCATATTGAAAATAATCGGGTTAAGGCCATCGATATCGGTGCCAATCTAAGCACTCCGCCCAAAAGCGAACATTCATGTCCGGGATCGAACACCATAGGACTGGAAAACGGCATCCTTCGACTAAAAACCTTACCCGTTGCTCAGTGAGTGTATTGGCCTGGATGCAACAGTTGACATTAGCTGCAACAGAAGGCTGGACACCAGCCGACATTTGCACGTCGGGCCTGCTTTACGGAGATTATCCGGATTGCGATTCCGGCTGTCGGCCTCCGATCAGGAAATCTATTGAGCCGCCTTATTTGATCCTGTTGCATCGGACCTTCGGAGCACGAATTGTACAAGGCGTTTCGATTCAAGCCTCTCAGTTGAATTGAAAAGCCCGGCGGTGAATTGGTGAAAGAAAGAACTAGCCATCAAAACGGTCGCGGCCGCTTTCGCGTTCACCTCTGAATCGATGCGCCCGAGTTTTTGCTCCTTCTCGATGTAGTTTGCCAGTGTAGCGATGCCGCGTTGCGGCCCTTTCCCTGAGCTTTCAAGTGATTGCCGGAACCGCTCCAAGAGTTCAGGCTTAGACATCAACGAGCACAGCATTGGCGTCACACGTCCGTGAAAACGCGTCAGCCCACCAATCGCAGCGATGAGATTCTGTTCGGGATTACCCGATCCCACCTTCTTGAGCAGCGCATGAAGCGGAATCAGCATCTCCGGCAGACTCTCTTGCAGCACTTCAAGGATCAGCGAGAGCCTGTCCTTGAAATGGACATAAATTGCCCCTTCCGAGCAGGGGACTGCCTCTGCGATTGCCCGCGTGGTCATTCCGTTCAGGCCGCGCTCGCGAAGGAGCGTCTCTGCCGCCATCACGATCTGACTCCTGCGACTTGGCCGGCCTCGCTTACTGGTCAATTCAGGCATCTCCTGAAGTAGTGTCTCATTACGGCTCGTCCGCCATTTGCATGGATTCTGGCGTTTCAATTATAGTGAGTGAGCGCTCACTATTGCGAGCCGTGAAGGATAAGAATGGGCAAGACTGTAATCGGCAAATGCCTTCTCACTTTCGTCCTGATTGGCGGAGCAGTAATGTCTTTCATCCTGGACTGGAGCTCCAATCATTTGCTCAGTCCTCTTTGGCACCCGCACGCGCGGTTCCACGCCGCCATTCTTCTCTTCCTGTTTGCAGGAGCCGCCTGTGTGGGTACATGGCTGCTCTGGCGTCCGTCAAAGGAGCCTGACGTGGCGTTCTCCGCGGCATCTCTCCTGTCGCTTGCGTACTGGACGCCCTTCTTCTATGTACCGCTTCTGCTTCCGCAATCCTCTTATTGGGCAGGCATACCTGGCCACGAGCCACGGATATGGGGAGTGATGGTCTATCCGAATCTGATTGTTGTGGCGGCGTTTGTCATCCTTACTGCAACCGGTTGGGGCCTCGGGCGCTCATCTGCGGAGCACTAATCGGGCGAAGTGCGCCGATCCTTTCTGCACTCCACGCGATTCATCGATTCTTAGCCGCGAGTCCGACCACGAATCCTGGATTGAAGTCCGTCTGGATAGGTGCCGACCCCGACGACTGCCAAATCCAATGCACTCGTCGAACGATCTATGCAATGCATCGACGAATTCCCTCGGTTTTGAATTCTGGGCGGATTAGGGCAAACCGAAGTTATCCACTTGGACGTGTAACGGCCTAATCGATCAAATAGTTGTTTGTGTTTGCTGAACTTGACGGTGATCAGGAATGCATTTGCTCCAGCGTCCTGCGTAAGACCGAAACCGCTGTTCGCAGTTCTTCCTCGCGTGTGAGGCAATCGGGACAAAGACGCAGCCATTCACCGCGAGCGTCAGTTATGACATTTTTTTCTGCGATTTTTTTTGAAAGATCGCTGGCATTCGTATGGCGAACAGAGAGAAATGCGCCGTGGTCGGCATCGCCTCCGATTGCCTCTATTCCAGCATCAGCGAGATAACGCTTCAACTCGCTAAGTTGTCTTTGTCCATACGCACGCAAGCGCTCCACAGTTATGGCCAGCGTAAATTGCTGCCCACTGCGCGCCTGATAGTAAGTAAGGACAGGAGGCGTCGATTCGAGAAAGGCGTCGCCACCTGCACGCAAGTGGGGCGGATCGCGGCGCTCATAACCAAACGTGTTTTCCCGTGCGAACCAACCTGTATCGAGTGGGCGCAGCCCGCTGGCAAGAATGTCAGGCGACAAGTAGAGAAAACACGCACCGGGGCCACCGCGAAGATATTTATAACTGCCGCCAATAACGAAATCAGCGCGCATCGCAGCGACATCCACGGGAAAGACGCCTACAGCATGATAGGAATCGACCAACAGCTTTGCACCGACGCCGTGGCACGCGTCGGCAAGCTGTTCCAGATTATGTACGGCTGTCCGTTCATGAACATAACCTGAGAGATCACGACGAGATCGATCCCCTGCCGTAGATGGCGCATTATCCCCGGCACAGTAAATAGACCCTCAGCATCGGCTTCAACCCAACTTATCTCTATGCGTCCAAGCGAGGCATACTGTTTCAACAGCAGGTCGATGGAATCGAATTCTCCACGCGTGCTCAAGACGCGTGGGGTTCCGGGCAGCGCATTCAACACAGCACGCAGGCCCTGTCCGGCAGATGTTTTTGGCACGATGCAATCAACGCGCGGAGCCTGGATGAGTTGGGCAATACGAGCGCGAAAGGCTTCCTGTTCCGCCAACCAAATATCCCACGCATCGCCAAGCTTTGTTTCCCACAACGACGTTGCTTCGCGCACGTCCTCTGCCATCGCATCGAGTGGACGGCCTAAAGAGTGGTTAGCGAGGTAGATGCGATCACTGGCCAATACGCGGGAAAATAACGGCGCAATGTGATGCTGCACAGACTCTTCCGTAAGCGGACCAGGGCCGAGTCGTGCGACGGCTTCGTCGATCGCACGGCCCATTGGTGCTATGTGACTCATCGTTGTCTCAGGCCTGTCCGAACCGCAAACAGCTCAGGGAAAAAAGTTAATTCCAATGCCTGGCGTAGAAAACCAACGCCTGATGAGCCTCCAGTGCCAGGGCGGAAGCCAATGATGCGCTCGACGGTCTTCATGTGGCGAAAGCGCCAGAGTTGGAAATACTCTTCCACATCGACCAGTTTTTCGCACATCTCATATGCGTCCCAGCGCTCGTGCGGATGCTCGTAGATCTGACGGAAGACTTCTGTCAGTTCATCGTTTTTCTGATAAGGCTCGGACCAATTGCGCTCGACGCACACTTTGGGAACAGCAAGCCCGCGCCGCTTGAGATGGCGCAGAAATTCGTCATATAGGCTGGGAGACTCAAGCGTATTCTGCAAATTCTGATGGATCTCCGGATCATGGATAAAGACTTTGAGTGTATCCCGATTTTTGTTTCCTAACAGAAATTCGAGCTTGCGGTACTGATACGACTGAAAACCGGAGGCATGGCCGAGCACTCCGCGAAATTCCATGTATTCAGATGGGGTGAGCGTTTCTAACACCGCCCATTGGTCAAAGAGCTGCATCTGGATGAGCTTGGCACGCGACAGAATCTTGAAGCAGGGATCGAGCTGGTCCTGCTGCACGTAACGAATCGCGGCCTCCAACTCGTGAATCAGTTGCTTGATCCAGAGCTCAGAGACTTGATGCTGGATGATAAACAGCATTTCATCATGGTGCGGCGGCTGGGAGAGCGGCCGTTGTTGCGAGAGAAGAGCGTCGAGGCAGAGGTAGCCTGCATAGCTCATCCGATCCTTGAAATCGGTAACGATGCCAGCTTCCAGAGATCGCTGATTCTTTTCCGACGAAGACATCACTCGCATTATAGGAGTCCGAGTCGGCATATGGTGATCTGTCGTCAGGGTACTTCCTGTTTGCTGACCATCGAATCGCTGGATTAGGAGTCCAAAGATTGCCTACCAGGCTTTAATCTTTGGCCAGAGAGTATGTAGATCGGTTGAGAGGTCACGGCATAGGTAGATGTTGAAGTGCTCTTCAGTGCGGGCGTAAGGATTGTCCACGCGGCCCATAGCTTCGACCGTCTTGAAGTGTTCCCGGTCTCCCTTGCCGTCGCTTCCAAGGACGATTACTGTTTTTCCGGTATAGTCTCTTGGTCCCCACAGCCAATAGGTTTCATTTTTGCCGATTGCTTCGGGAAGGCCGTATTGAGCTCCGAAGAGGTCGATAGCAGCCGCCTCGCCGTAGTTGTTGGCGAAGATCGCAGTCTCCTTCTTCTGCGCCTCGGGCAGGCTGTTGAAGACAACGGCTGTCTTCTGCACCATCTCTTTCCAGCCAAACTCATCGGCAAACTGCTGCGGGAGAATCTCTGGAGCCAGATTCTCCATGCGGATTGGCGTGAATCCGTGAAAGGCATTTTGATATGCCAGAAAGTCGTCTACCGGGAGGATGGGTAGCGCGAATGGAGCGAGAATCAGACCGGCTACGAGGACTGCGCTCACGTATACAGATCGGGTCCACCTGGCTCCCAACTCCGTCACGCTCTCCAGAGCGATGGAGCCCGCCGCGAAAAGAACAGGGTAGACAGGCGCGACATAGTAATTTTTTGCTTTCAAGGCCAACAGAAGCCCAAAGATTCCGAGGAAGGCCCAGCCCAGAAAGCGGTAACGGTTCCCTTTTTTGGAGAGAAGGAGCCATCCGAGACCTCCTAGCCATAATGGGGCCAGAAGGGGATTCATGAGTACGATCTGATCGGTTATAAAGGCCAGCGGGGAGCGCTCGATCCTCGAGCCGCTCATGCGTGAATTGCGCTCGAACTCAAGAAAGGGAAAGTTGTGATGGACCAGCCACAAAAGGTTCGGAAGAAACAGCAGGAACGCTACCGCTAATCCTGCAAGAAACCATTTGGTTTTCAGCATCCGACGTTCTTTGGTGATTAGCAGGCCGAATACAAGACCAGCCGCCAGGAAGATCATGGAGTATTTGTTTTCAAGGCCGATGCCACATATTGCTCCGATTAGCAGCCAGTAGCGTGGCTCGTTTGTTGAGAGCATGCGGAGAGTCAGCCATAGCGTCGTCATCCAGAGGAGAGGCTCGAAGGCATTCATCGTGAGCCAGTGGTTCATCATTAGATAAACGGGAACCGGGATGACAGCGAAGGCTGCCATGCACTGTGCGAATCGTCTGCCGCCTAGCTCTTTTGTGATCGCCGCTGTGACGAAGACGAGGAGACCGCCTCCGAGGGCGGGCAGAAGTCGCAGCCCGTATAACGATGTTCCGAAGACGTGAGCGATGAACCACGCTACAAACGCGATGAGCGGCGCGTGGTCGACGTAACCCCAGGATAGATGACGGGCGCAGGCGAGGTAATAGAGTTCATCGCGGAAGATACCGTAGCGGCCAGCCGTCGCGAACTGAATTGCGAATTTGGTGAATGCCAGAATGACGATTACAGCTCGGGTCGAAAGAAGGGGCTGCTGGGCGTCAGGGTGGGCTAACTCGTCGCTCATTGTTGATTGTTGGTACGTTATGGTGCCTGTTGATGTTCCGAGTGCTAAGTGCGTGGGTTATCGTTAAGAAAAATTGAGTGGAGATAACTGCCTTGAGACTTCGCTATTGGGTTCGTGGATTTTTGTTGGGAGCGTTGGTCGCTGGTTCGTGTGTGGGACAGCGTGTTGCTTTTGGTCAGGTGCAGCGTGCTTCGACTGACGTAAAGGCTCTGCGGATGATTGGGTTTATGACGGACTTCGATGTTCGCGATGATGCGGTGGGGATATGCAAGGCGGTGATGAACGGGGTGGCTCCGGGGGTGCGGATTCTGGATATTACGCACCAGGTGACGCCGTTCGATATTGCAGAGGGGGCGCGGTTTCTGGCGGGGTCGGCTCCTTATTTTCCTGATGATGCGGTGTTCGTTGTGGTCGTCGATCCGGGGGTGGGAAGTGTGCGGAAGGCGATTATTGCGAAGTCGAAGAAGGGGCAGTTTTTTGTTGTTCCCGATAATGGGTTGCTGACGTTGGTTCAGGACCGGGATGGGATTATAGCGGCGAGGGAGATCAGGAATCCTGAGTGGATGATTGGGGCGAAGACCTCATCGACTTTTCATGGCCGGGATATCTTTTCGCCTGCGGGGGCGCATCTGGCTCGTGGGGATGATTGGACGACGGCGGGGCCGGTGGTGGATGTGGCGAAGCTGGTGAGGCTGGATATTCACTATGCAACGGTGGATGCAGTGGGTCTGCGGGGCGAGACGATTGGGACAGATGGGCCGTTTGGGAACCTGGTGTTGAATGTGCCGGCCGAGACGTTTTCGCGGCTTGGGTATGTGGTGGGAGATGTGGTGCCGGTGGAGATCGCGGGAAAGAGGTATGAGCTGCCGTTTGTGAAGACGTTCAGCGATGTGCCGGTCGGGAAGGGGCTGCTTTATATCGATTCGCGTGGGCGGCTAAGCGTGGGGATCAATCAGCGAAACTTTGCGGAGACGAATGCGGTGCAGACTGGGGCTTTGGTTGTGATCCCGATGAAGAAGTAGGAAGTACTGCTTCTATCGGGATCATGCTCGTTAGTGGTTCTTGTGTTGGTCGATGAGTCTGCGGATCTCTGCTTCGACTCTACGGAGCTGGCTGTCGATCTCGGCGTTGGATAGGGGTTTGCCGCCGGGGCCGATGCCTACTTTTGTGCCGTCGGGACTGACGGTGATGCGGGTACCGTCGTGGCCGGAGTAGGTCTTTGTGCCGTCGGGGGTGGCGGTGTAGCTGTCTCCCTGATGGGTGGCGTAGGTTTTTGTGCCGTCGACCGATGTGGTTAGGGTCGTTCCGTTGTTTTCGGTGTAGGTGTGGGCTCCGTCGGTGCGGGTGGTGATGCGGGCGCCGCCCTTGTTGATGATGACGCTTGAGCCATCGGAGCCGGATATATTGACCCCGTTTTTGCCGATGATGACGCTTGAGCCGTCAGGGCCGTGGATGGAGAGTGGCGGAGGGGGTGGAGGCATGGGTGGGAGGGGCGCGACGGAGGCTTTCTTGAGGGCGATGTCGCCCTGGCTGGTGGTGATGCGGATGAGTGAGCCGCCTTTGCCTACCGTGCCGCCAAAGGTTTTGCGGTTGTCGTTGTCCTGGGTGGGGATGGAGAAGTCGTTTTCGACGTCGCCGTTAGTGGTCTCGGCCTGCACTGTGAAGTGGGCCTCTTCGGGGACGGTGACGTTGACGGTGCCGTTGCGGTTTTCGACGGTGACGTTGCCGAGTGGTGGAGCAGCGGTGAGGTCGACGGAGCCGTTGCGGTTGGTGACGGAGATGTCGCCGGAGATGCGTTCGAGCGTGATGTTGCGGTTGCGAGTGGTGAGGGTGAGCGGACCGGCGGCCTGATCGGTGGAGAGATCGGCGTTGGGACTGATCTCAACTTCGCCATCGAGGCGGGCGAGGCGGAAGTCGGTGCGGCTGGTATGGAACCGGGTTACATCGCGGACGCGCTCGATGTGGGTGGTACCGAAGAATTCGCCGTCGAGGTTAACGGGACCGGAGATGTCGGAGACGGTAAGGTCGCGGGCGCGGCCTTCGAGGATGATTGGCCCGGTGACGTTGTGGGCGGAGAAAGAGGAGTCGCCGTTGTTGATGTGTGCGCGGACAGGACCCGTGATGCCGCTGAGAGTGACGTCGCCATGGTTGGCGGTGAGGGTGGCCGGTGCTTTGAGTTCGGAGACGTGGATGTCGCCGTGGTTGGCGGCGACGGTGGCCGCAGCAGCGTTGGGCACTGTGATGATGAGATCGGCGCGGCCGCCTTCGACGGAGGCCACCTTGAGGTTTAGCGTGGTGCCGTCTTTGGCCAGACTGGGATTGAGCTGCTGAGCCTTGTTATTGGCTTCTGAGTCGGAGCGGGTGAAGACCTGTTTGTGGACGGAGACGTGGATTTGGTTGTCGTCGCTGGTGCCGGAGATAGAGACGTCGCCACGGGGATTATCGATCGAAAGAGATGTTCCGGCGGGGAAATCCTGCGAGAGGGTCTGGTCGCTTTCGTGCTTGTCGCCCATGAACTCGTCCAGATCGTCCTGGTTGAGGTTCATGGTTTTGCCGAAGAAGTGGCCCTCATGAACACCGCTGACGAAGATGCCTGCGATGCCGAAGAGCAGAAGGAGGGTAAAGACTCCGCCACCGATGCTGCGACGCCGGATGGGGGTTTCGCCGGAGTGCATGTACTGATCGAAGGACCACTCGAGCAACATGACGATACCAGCGCCGACGAGAAGAGCGGGCCACCAGCGTCCGTACCAGAGCCAGAGATCGTGACTGGCGATACGGCCGGTCTGCACAAGCAGGAAGACAATGCCGATGGAGATGACCATAAGCGGACCGACGATGGAGCCGCGACGCATGCCGCGAAGCTGCTGGCGGTAGGCGTGCTGCTGGGCGCGGATCATGTCGCGTTGCATACGGGCCTGCTCCTTCATGAGTCTGCGCTGATATCTCCAGTCGTTGCCGTACGGAGGGCCGGGAGGGGGATACGGTGGGGGTTGGTTTGCCATGGGAGTCAGCGCCCTTCCTGGTCGTTCGAATTGGAGGGGACTATAGAGGTGGACGCCGGGCCCTGGGGAGGAGCGGGAGGAGTCGGTGGGTAGATGGGCATAGCCGCGTTGCTGTAAGCAGTGCGCTCGAAGACAGTCATAAGGCCAGCGACGATGATGAACAGCGGCCAGCTTCTGCCCCAGGAGAGGATGCCGAAGGTGGAGAGCAGGAACATGACTCCAACAAGGATGACCCAGACCGAGCCTCGTAGTGCACTGAAGAGACGCATCCTGTAAAGAGTTGTGCCGTCGTCGGCTAGACCGTCGCCCGTGAGGGTCATCTTATGGACGAAGATCCAGACGCCGAGACCGATGAGAAAGAAGGGAAGGAGCTTGTGGACCGGGAAGCCGTGGAAGACGCCGGCGTTGCCGATGAGGAAGAGGACACCCAGGCCGATGAGCCAGATGGCTCCCGCAGGGAAACGGTTCCTTGTGTACGACAGATTGGGATCGATGGGGGGGACCGGCGGAATCGGCGGAACGTAAGAAGACACCGGCGGCGGGGTGTATGCGTAGTTGCTCCAGGGATCTCCCCAGGCCGGAGGCGGTTGAGTCGGAGGAGGATATCCGGCGGGTGGGGCAGTATAAGCGTTGACTGGGGGAACAGTGGGACCCGCGGCGTGAGGGGCTTCTGCCGTTGTGGAAGCGGCACCCGGAGCTGCCCATGCTTTTCCAAAGCCGAGGCGCTCGCCTAAATCGTTCAGGCCGAAAGGGTTAGGGAGAGGGGTTCCGTCGCGACGGGCTTTTGCGGTGTGATGCGCCTCGAGAATCTGATAGATGACCCAGCCGGCGATGAAGAGGCCGAAGATGCCGTGTTCGTCGGCCAAAGTGATGAGAATGGCGAAGACGACGAGATGAACGATGCCTTTGGCGTACTGCCCGTTGTACATTGCGCCGACGCCTGGGATGATGCCGAGAAGAGCGGCCAGGGCAGGGTTCGGTTCGCCGTGACCAAGGGGAGGGATGGTCGAGGTATAAGCGGCGTTGGGATAGGTGCCGGGTGCAGATGGGTCGGGCGGAGCGCCGGCTCCGGAGAGCTTGGCTGCGAGGCAGGGCTCGCAGAAGACGGCGGTGCCGACGGTGCGAGTGCACTCCTGGCAAAGGGGTTTGCCGCAGTTTTGGCAAAATGCGATACGCTCGCGATCAGGATGGTTGGCGCAGTTCATACGAGTCTCCCTTCCTGTATGTCCTTCATTATGCTGGGTGAAAAGATAACAAAAGCCTCAATGGGAGCCGTATGGGACCCGTGATACGTGGTTGAGCCGACGGACCGCAGACTACCGCCGGGGACTACACGCTGGCTGGTTCCGGATTTAGGGCGGGGATGTGCCTGCTTCTGATCTGGATTTTGACCTCCGGGTTTCTGGTCGTTAGGTGGTTGCACGCCAGAGGGTTTTTGCTTCTGGTCTGAGGGAGCCGAGGGGGCCGAGGATCCTTGAGGAGCTGGGGTGGAATTGTCGCTGTCCGAGGAGCGCTGGAGATCACGAACGCGGGATTCGAGTTCATAGACGACACGGAGGTTATCGGAGTAGCGCACGACGCGAGCCTTTGCCTGATACGCGCTCCGCATGAGGTTTGAGGGCTTGAGGTCGCTGATGCGGAAGTCGCTGATGCGAACGCCGGTGAGGTTGAGAGTAAGGGCGATGGAGAAAAATGCCATCGCGGCCGTCATGGCGAGACGTGGCTGCAGGAGCGTTTGGCGGATGGAGCGGAGATTGAAGGCAGCGGCTACGCGAGTACGGAAGGGCAAGACCTTCGCCGGTCCGTACATAGGAGGATACGTTCCTGAGACAGAGGGTGGGATCAAAGCAGGACGGCCGAGCAGCGTGTTTGGCTGCTGCTGGCGGAGACGGTCGGTCGGTCCCAGGACGATATGGGGTTTAGCCTCAGCGGCGGTTTGTCCGCTGGTCTGAGCGAGGATGCGTTCGAGGAGCGCAGGGGATGGTTCCGGCCTGGGAGACTTCAACATCTCCATCCAGGCGGCTCCGCGCTGAGCGTCGGCCAGCATAGCGCTGCAGCTTTCGCAGCCGATCATGTGAAGATCGAAGGCTGCCTGATCGGCGGCAGAGAGTGTGCCGTCGAGCGCGTCGGCGAGCATCGCCTCACACCGGGCACAGTGTTCCGTGTCTGCCGTTTGAGGGGGCTTCGCGCTGCCGAATTGGTTGATGTCCGCCACTTTAAACCACCTGCCCTTCTATACGTTCTAATAGCCTTGCAAGTTCCCCGCGGCCGCGGCTAATGCGGCTTTTGACGGTGCCCTCGGGGATGCGGAGCACCTGGGCGATCTCTTTGTAATCCATGTCCTCGAGGTCCCGCAGAATAACAGCTTCGCGGAGCTCCGGCGAGAGCTGTTTGAGGGCCGCCTGGACGCGCGCCTTGAGTTCGAGACCGGCGACGTGATGCTCCTGAGATGGGCGGGGATCAGCCAGCCGCTCGGCCATGGTGGGGCCGTCTTCTTCGCCGTCGAAGGTGGCGTCGAGGGAGTCGCTGACCCGTTCGAGGCGGGTGCGGCGGAAGTGGTCGACGAGGAGGTTCCTGGCGAGGGTGGTGATCCAGGTCTGGAAGCTGCCCTTCTGGGTGTCGAAGCTGGCCAGATTTTTGTAGAGCTTGAGGAAGACGTCCTGAGTGAGGTCTTCGGCGTCGGAGGGGGAGCCGGTGAAGCGATAGCAGATAGCGTAGATACGCCGGTGTTGGGAAACGACCAGCTGCTGCCAGGCCTGTGCGTCACCGGCCATGCACTGGCGAACCAGCTTGGCGACGGCTTCCTGTGCGGCTTCCTGTTCTGGGGTGCGCTCCAACTTTGCCTCTGGGGTATTTTGCTGTGGGAGCAGTGTACCTTGCGGGAGGGTCGGCGGTGGTGTGCTTTGTTGCTTTACCTGCTCACGCGTACCGGAGCGGGTAAGGGGACGCGAAGCCGGTTTTCGGCTGGATCTTACGCCCGTGACCGGGATCGCCATGTGTAAAACGCCCATGAATCTCTATACGCATGGGCGTTCCCGCTGGTTCAATCGCTGCTGTTAGGGTGCTGGCTCCATGATGACGCCGCAGGCGATGCGGTTGCCGGCGTTGCCTGTGGGGTCGGTTTTCATGTCGTCCGGCTTCTCGTGGACCATGATGGAGGTGCCACCGTTGGCCAGGATGGAGTTGGGCGATGCGGGGTCGAGCGAGAGATAGGTGACCTTGAAGGTGGCCTGGCCGACGTGTCCCTCGCCGATGGAGATGTTCTGGGGCATATCACCGTTGTGATGGCCCATCGGATTCAGGGTGCCGTGCTGCTTGTTGTCGGGGTTGAAGTGGCCTCCGGCGGACTTGAAATCGGGGGCCTCGCAGAGCGGCTTCTGGTGGATGTGGACGGCATGCTCGCCCACGGGCAGGCCCCTGAGGTTGACCTTGATGGTGAGGTCTTTTTTGCCCTGAATGAAGGTGGCGGTTCCGGCGTCTTCACCAGAGCTGGTCTTTATAGGAACGGTGAGCGGGGCGATCTTCTTCGCTTTGGCGAAGGCTGGAGTGACGAGGAGGCAAAGGCTGACGGCGGCGAGGGTGAGGCGCATGGTCTTCTCTCCTGGAAAGCGTGCAGGGACAAGCATACAGCAGTCGCTTACTGTGATGCCTTAGATGGATTGGACAGTTGGAAGTTCGAGCTGTTCGGAGTTGTGCTCGTCCAAGTAGGGCTGGAAGTGGGTTCGGCAGCGGGCTTCGTAGAGGCCGGCTGCGCCAACGACGACGAGCTCCTGGCTTTGGCCGAGGCGCTGGGTGTGGATGGCGGGCTGGCCGCAGACCATGCAGACGGCGGAGAGTTTGGTGACCTCGTCGGCAATGGCCATGAGGGCGGGGACGGGGCCGAAGGGCTCGGCGTTGAAGGTGGTGTCGAGGCCTGCCATGACGACGCGTTTGCCTAGGTGGATGAGCTCTACGCTTAGGGGAATCACGGATTCGTCGAAGAACTGGACCTCGTCGATGCCTATGACGTCGGTGGTTTCGAGGAGGGGGAAGAGGGCTTCGCGGAGGCGCTCGACGTTGGCTACGGTGCAGGCTTCGTGGGTCTGGTCGTCGTGGCTGGCGATGGAGGTGCGGTGGTAGCGGAGGTCGATGTCGGGCTTGAAGCAGGCTACGCGCTGGCGGGCGATGCGGGCGCGCTTGAGGCGGCGGATGAGCTCTTCGGATTTGCCGGAGAACATGGGCCCGGTGATGACTTCGAGGCGGCCTGGGATGATGTTGGTCATGGGGTCTTTGCCTATCCTAAACGGGTAGGGCGGTGGATATTTGGGGTGAAATTTTTGCGGAATTTTTCTGCGCGGGGAAAGTGCGTTTTTGCTGGGGATTTTGGGGAAATTGGTGTTCTGGAGGTGGTTTTTTGTGGACAACTTGTGGTGAATTGTGTGGTGAAGATGGTTTGCGGATGGGAGGTTTTTGAGGGGTGAAATTTTTGCAGTTTTTGTAGGTTTATTTTTGGGCTGCCTCGTCCATGGTTTCGGAGTAGATGGTTTCCTCGGGGACGTCGGTGGGGCTCTCGAACTCGATCTTGTAGCCATCGGGGTCGGAGAGGGTTGTGACCCACATGGCGTTGCCGACGAAGGGGCGGGAGGCCTGAATTCCGCACGAGGTGACCTCTCGGTAGATCGTGAGGGCGTCATTGCATTGGAAGCAGATGGTTACGCCCTCGCCCAGCTTGCCGGTGAGGATCCGGGAGTCTTGGCCTTCGCGGCGGAACTCCTGCAGCATGAGGGCTGCGCCGCCGAGTTGGAGCCAGCACCAGCGGAGCTTGCCCTCGTCGATCCACTTGTTCGTCATCGTGAAACCAAGGCCGTCGATGTAGTAGCGGAGGGAGGCTTCGATGTTCGAGACGGCGAAGAAGGGAACGGCCTGCTTTACGTTTGGTTCAGTCATCGAAGTACCTCCTGCGGCCTCGATGTGATTATTGCTAGCCGACGAGGGGTTGCCAGAGTTCGATGCGGTTGCCTTCGGGGTCGGTGATCCAGGCGAAGCGACCGTAGTCGTAGTCTTCTCGGTGGGGATCGATGGAGACGTTTGCGGCGGCTAGCTGGGTGAGGAGTGCGTCGAGGTCGTCTACCCGGTAGTTGACCATGGCTTGCTGTGGGCCTTTTTCGTTGCCGGGGCCGAAGTATTTGGTGTCGGCGGGGAATAGAGCCCAGGTTGTCATGCCGGTAGTGGCGGGTATTTCGTCGGTCCAGAGGAGGGTGGCGCTGCCGTACTCGGTGAGTTGGATGCCGAGGTGTTGGGTGTACCAGGCTGCTAGGGATTTGGGGTCGCGGGCGCGGAGGAAGATGCCGCCTATGCCGGTTACTCGGGCCATTATTGGCTCCTTTCGGTTGCGACAAGCTTAGCAAAAGACCAGGAAGGCGACCGCAAACAGCAGATCCACTTCGGGGATGACAAGCAACAAAGGCAAAAACAACAGCAAGAGATGAGGAGGCGGAGTGAATAGTTAAGTTTCCACTTGACAATCTTTATCGAATTAGATAGTTAAGTGTTTACTAAAGTTTTTGGTCCTGCATTCGGAGGGAACAGTCTCCATACCAGATCGAAATAGAAGAGGAGAAAGAGATGCGAAAACTAGTCGTCTTCAATCATGTTTCGTTGGATGGGTACTTTGTGGATGCGAACGGCAGCATGCAGTGGGCGAAGATGGATGTCAACGATGCGGAGTGGAATGAGTTTGTGGCAGGGAACGCTAAGGGCGAAGGGCCGCTCGTGTTCGGGCGCGTGACCTATGAGCTGATGGCTAGTTACTGGCCTACGCCGATGGCGGCCAAGCATGATGCGGTGGTGGCGGAGAGGATGAATCAACTGCCGAAGGTGGTGTTTTCAAAGACGCTTGATGAGGCTTCGTGGAGCAATACGACGCTGGTGAACGGCGACATGGCGGCGGAGATACGGAAGATGAAGAAGGAGCCAGGCGACGGCATGGTGATTCTGGGGAGCGGAACGATTGTTTCGCAGCTGGCGAAGGATGGATTGATCGATGAGTATCAGATGGTGGTTGATCCGGTTGTTCTGGGCAAGGGAAGGACGATGTTCGATGGGCTTACGGAGAAGCTGAGTTTGAAGCTGACGCGGTCTCGGGTGTTTGGGAATGGGAAGGTGTTTTTGAGCTATGCGCCGGGCGCGTGAGAGGACGGAAGACGGCCGATTTTTCGAGTCTATTTTGGGGTCCTATTTCGAGTTTAGGAGGAGAAGAGATTTATGAGTGAGCGATCCGTGACGCACGCTACTTTTGTTATCGAACGCAGCTATCCCACGCCGCCGCAACGGGTGTTTGCCGCTTTCTCGGACCCGGCGAAGAAGCGCCGCTGGTTTGCTGGAGGCGAAGGCAAGAAGGTGGATGCGTTTGAGATGGACTTTCGGGTTGGTGGCAAGGAAATGATGACGGTGCGCCTACCTGACACTACGCCGTTTCCAGACGCGCCCTGCACGAACGATACGACGTATCAGGATATTGAGGGGGAGAGCCGGATCGTCATTGCTTACACGATGACGCTTGGAGGCAGACGCATCTCGGCGTCTTTGGCGACGTTCGAGTTTCTGGCGGTGGAGAAGGGGACGAACCTTGTGTTCACGGAGCAGGCTGCTTTCTTTGAGGGCGCGGATGGACCGCAGATGCGTGAAGAGGGATGGCGGCATCTGCTGGACTCGCTGGGAACTGAGCTGGAGGGCAAGTGAGAAACGCTGCGAAGGCGAGCCGAAAGGTGAGGGTCGATCGGGTGTTTCATGCTCTGGGCGATCCTACGCGGCGGGCGATTGTGGAGCGGCTGAGCAACAAGGGGCCTGCATCGGTTTCGAGTTTGGCGGGGCCGCTGCTGATTACTCTGGCTGCGGTGGTGCAACATCTGCAGGTGCTGGAGAAGAGCGGGTTGGTGCGCACGGAGAAGCTGGGGCGAGTGCGCACATGCAGGATTGAGCCTGCGGGGTTGTCGGTGGTGGAGCAGTGGATTAATGATCGGCGGTCGTTGTGGGAGACGCGGTTTGATCGTTTGGGAGAGTTGCTGGCTGAGCCGGATGAATGAGGAGGGTGTCCGTCTTCGGACGCTAAATCTCGCAAATGAACAGTGTGGGAGGATCGTCATTTTGTAACTGTCAGAAAAATAGGAGGTAAGAGAGGAAGGGTTTGGTTGGTTACGTGCATGTTTGTTCAGCGGAAACCCCTGTTAGGTCAATGCTGAGGCCGGCTCCGGAGGAGAACGAAGATGACGACTCTGATCCAGGATGTTCGATATGCACTGCGGCAGTTGAAGAAGACTCCCGCATTTACGGTGACGGTGCTGCTGACGCTGGCGTTGGGGATTGGTGCGAATGCGGCGATCTTTACGCTGGTGCATACAGTGTTGCTGAAGAGTCTGCCGGTGGCCGATCCGAAGATGCTGGTGCGGGTGGGCCACAGCAATGACTGCTGTGTGACCTCGGGGACAAACGATAGCGGCGATTACTCGTTGTTTTCTACCGAGATGTACGAACGGATGAAGGGTGTGCCGGAGTTTGAAGAGCTGGCGGCGATACAGGCGGGTTTTGGATACCGGCCGATCGTTGTGCGGGGCGCGAACCAGACAGAGGCGCGGTCGGTGATGGGAGAGTTTGTCTCGGGCAACTACTTTCGCACATTTGGACTGCGGCCAAGTGCTGGGCGGTTGCTGACGGACAGCGATGATGTGAAGGGCGCGCCGATGACGGCGGTGATGAGCTACGCGGCGTGGCAACGGGACTATGCGGGCGATGCAGCAGTGGTGGGCAGCACGTTCTGGGTGAATACGAAGGCTGTGACGGTGGTGGGGATCGCGCCGAAGGGGTTTTATGGCGACAGGTTGATGAGCACGCCGCCGGACTTCTATCTGCCGATTGAGACGATGATGGTTTTGGCGAACGTGCGGTATGTGCAAGATCCGAATGTGAGTTGGCTTTACATTGTCGGGCGCATCAAACCGGGTGTTTCGGTCGCGGCTCTTCAGGACAAGCTGAGCGCGACGGCGCGACAGGAGTTTGCTACGACCAAACTTTTTTCAGACGGAGACGGCAAGGCAGCATTGGCGAGAGCGCATGTGGTGTTGACGCCGGGTGGTGCGGGTATTCAGTCGATGCAGGAGGAGTATGGCGCACACCTACGTCTGTTGATGTGGGTTGCGGGACTGGTGTTGCTGGTTGCCTGCGCGAACATTGCGAATCTGCTCCTGGTGCGCGGTATGGCGCGGCGGATGGAGATGTCGCTGCGCACCGCACTGGGGGCGGGACGTGGAAGGATCGTGCGGCAACTGTTGACGGAGAGTGTGTTGCTGGCGGGTATGGGAGGGCTTGTGGGGCTGGGGGTGGCTTATGCGGGGACGCAGATGCTGCTGAGGCTGGCGTTTCCGGGAGAGCAGAACGTTCCGATTGATGCGAGCCCTTCGGGGGTTGTGGTTGGGTTTGCAATTGGCTTGTCGGTGTTGACGGGTGTTCTGTTTGGCGTGGCTCCGGCGTGGATTGCGGCGAAGGCTCAGCCTGCGGACGCTTTGCGGAGTGGGTTGCGATCGACCTCGACGGGGGCTTCGCGGTTGCAGCGTGGGCTGGTCGTGCTGCAGGCGGGGCTGTCGTTTGTGCTGCTGGTGGGGGCGGGGTTGTTTGCGCAGAGCCTGAATCGTCTCGAGAATACGGACATGAAGCTGGATGCGCGGAATCGCTATATTGTGCACATCAATCCGCAGGCGGCGGGGTACTCGACTACGCAGGTGGAGGCGCTTTATCGGACGATGGAGGAGCGATTCCATGGGGTGCCGGGAGTGGTGAAGGTTGGGATTTCGACGTATACGCCGATGGAGGACGACAACTGGGGCAATGGAATCCAGGTGCAGGGACAACCGAATCTGACGCTTGGCGTCTCATTCGTAAAGGCGAATGCGGAGTACTTCGATTCGGTGGGGACACGTGTGGTGATGGGACGCGGAATTGGCGTGCAGGATACGTCGACGGCTCCGCCGGTGACGGTAGTGAATAAGGAGTTTGTGAGGCAGTTCTTCGGGAAGAAGAATCCTTTGGGACATCGCATTGGACAGCCGAATTCGTCCGGGGATTTCGAGATTGTGGGCGTGGTGGAAGATACGGTTTACGAGAGTGTGCGATGGAAGAACCACATGATGTACTTCGTACCGATGATGCAACGGCCGGTAAATACTAAGGAGCGGATTGAAGATGATTTGTCGTTGTATGCCGGGGCGATTGTGATCGAGACAGACAGGCCGATGGACAACATCGAGACAATAGCACGGAGGACGCTGGCGAGCATCAATCCGAATTTGACGATTGTGAAGTTTCAGACGTTCGATCAGCAGATCGGGGACCGGTTTAGCGAAGAACGGATGTTGGCGCGGCTGACGATGTTGTTTGGGGTGCTGGCTTTGCTGCTCGCTACGATTGGACTGTATGGCGTTACGGCGTACACGGTGGTGCGACGGACGGTGGAGATTGGGATACGGATGGCGCTGGGTGCGGATCGCGCGGGCGTGGTGGTGATGATTATGCGTGGCGCGATTGCGCAGACGGCGCTTGGTCTGATGATTGGGGTTCCGGTGGCGCTGCTGTGTGTGCGGTATGTGAAGGCGCAGCTTTATGAGATTACGAGCGCGAATCCAATGGTGATGATCATTGCGATTGTGACGCTCGCGGCTGCGGCCGGAATTGCGGGAATGATTCCGGCGCAGCGTGCGGCTTCGACTGATCCTGTGCAGGCTTTGAGGACCGAGTAAGTTTCGGACTTCAGTTAGAGGCTAAATGCGTTCGACGTAGACGGCGGTGCCGTAGGCGAGGACTTCGGTGACTCCGCGCATGAGCTCCTCGGCATCGTAGCGGACGGCGATGACGCCGTTAGCGCCTAGCTGGGCGGCGTGGAGGGCCATCATGGCGAAAGAGTCCTGGCGGGTTTTTTCGCAGAGCTGGGTGAAGATGGTGATGTCGCCGCCAATCATGGTTTGAATGCCGGCTCCTGCGAGGGCGAAGATGTTGCGGGAGCGGACGACGATGCCGCGAACGAGGCCGTAGTTGCGAATGATGCGGTGGCCAGGGAGCTCAAGGGCAGTGGTGATAAGGGTGGGATCCAGTGGGAAGTGCGGCGGCGGGTAGGTGGACATAAGTTGTTTGCTCCTGTTGCTTTATGAGCATACGCAGGTGCGCGGGGAATGTTCCGTCGGATTGGCGGTGGAGAGCAACGGCAAGGGCAACGGCGAAATACAGGGATCCTTCGCTGCGCTCAGGATGACGACGTAAAACAAAATGCAACGGCTACGATGACAAGCAAGAAAGGTAACAGCAGCAACGGCGAGAGCTGACTAGGGTCTGTGGGAAAGGGTGGCCACTAGAGTGGTTACGGCGCCGGTGTCGATGGTGCGGGCTGCCAGGGCTACACCGGTGATGAGGTCGGGGGCGAGGTCTGCGGCGACCAAGACGGCGGCGGCGTTAAGCAGGACGATGTCGCGGCGGGGGCCGCGCTCGCCCGCGAAGATGGCGGTGAGGATGGCGGCGTTGGCGGAGGCGTCGCCTCCGATGAGGGTTTCCATGGGGGCGCGTTCGAGGCCGGCGTCTTCGGGCGTGATGGTGGTGAGGGTGACGATGCCGTTGTGGACTTCGGCGAGGTGGGTGGGGCCGCTGATGGAGATCTCGTCTAAACCAGTGCTGCCGCCTTTGCCGGTTTCGCTCTGGCCGTGGACGACGAACGCGTGGCGGGTGCCGAGGAGGGCCATGGCTTCGGCGACGAGTGGGACTGCGTGCGGAGCGTAGACGCCCATAACTTGCGCGGAGGCTCCGGCGGGATTGGTGAGGGGGCCGAGGAGGTTGAAGACGGTGCGCACGCCGAGGGCTCGGCGAACGGGCATGACGGCCTTCATCGCGGGGTGGAGAGAGGGCGCGTGGAGGAAGGCGAAGCGATGTGCGCGGAGAGCGGCGGTGGCTTCGATGAGGGTGAGGCCGACGGGGATGCCGAGGGCTTCGAGGACGTCTGCTGAGCCTGTCTGAGAGGTGATGGCGCGGTTGCCGTGCTTGGCTACGGAGGCTCCGGCAGCGGCGGCGACGAGGGCGGCGGCGGTGGAGATGTTGAAGGTGCGGCTGCCGTCTCCGCCGGTGCCGCAGGTGTCGACCAGGATGGCCTGCTCGGAGGGGTCGAGCGGGAGGTGGGTAGCGGCGGCGCGCATGGTGTCGACGAAGCCGGCGACCTCGGCGGGGGTTTCGCCACGGGCGGCGAGGGCTCCGAGTAGCGCGGCGATCTCGATGTCGGTGAGCTCGCCGGCGAGGATGGCTTGCATGAGGGCGCGGGCTTGCTCGCGGGTGAGCGTGCTGCGACCTTCGATGAGGTGCTTGAGGTGGGGCTGGAGGGGCATTCCTTTAAGGGTAGCAGGTGGGTGCGATGACAAGGTTGAGAATGAAACGCCGCTTTGCGTCGGTAGTTTGCCGTTCGTGACGGGGTAGGTTACAATTTCGTGAAAATTGGAACAATTGGCATCTGGGATTGTGGTGCTCGATTCAAGGAGTTCCTTGGGAAAACTAAGGATCGAGGGCACTTACATTGCGAACCCCGCACGCGGGCTCACCGGTACCAATTTCTTCTCCTGTGGCCGATTTTTCTTCCGTATCCCAACAAACGGCTGAAGAGACAGAGCCGAAGCCTCCGGTGTTTTCCGCCGACGCACTGGATGCTGATTCAAGCAGCTATCGAAGATCGGAATACCTGTTCGTAAACAACGTTCGCTATCTTTCGATGATTGCAGTTGTCTGGGTCCATTCGGAGTTGCTTTGGGGGTGGGAAGCGATTGGGGCTAGCCGCCACGTCCAAGCAGTTCTGTTTCACCTGATGAGGTTTGGCACGATTGGATTTTTTCTTATCGCAGGGTTTTTGCTGGGTGCGGGTCTTTCACGCGATAGTCCTCGCCAATATTTTTACCGTCGCTTTAAGGCGGTTTTTGTCCCCTGGATCTTATGGGGATTTCTGTGGTTTGTGGTCGCGTTATCGTACGACCTTCTGGAAGGAAGCCACGCGGGTTCGCTGAGATATTCGTTGCGGCTTGTTGTGGGCCAGTACTTTCAATTCATTTTTACGCGGTCGATTTACTGGTATGTGCCGAACTTTTTTTTATCCATGGCAATTGTTATCTGGCTTTATCGGAGAGTGCCTGATTATGTGCAAGGTGCTGTGTTCCTGGCGATGAGCTTGTTTTATGGGGTGAATGTCTATCTCGAAATTATTCCAACCAGACATACCTCGGCCTTGTTGGGATTTGTGTTTTATCTCTGGCTCGGCTGCTTTGCGTACAAGCATCGTGAGGCCTGGATTCGCTGGCTGAGCCGGACCTCGTGGCTGCAATTGATTGTTTATACATCGATTGCCGGAGGATTGGCATTGGTGGAGATACATGTTCTTCGACGGGTGAACCCTCACAGTGGAGATTCGGCGAACGTACTGAGGATTGCGAACCAGGCATATGCGGTGCTAGTGGTCCTGATGATCGTGAAGTGGAGGCGAGCGCTGTACCCGGCGGTGATCAATGTGAGGGATGAGACGTTCGGGATTTTTCTGATTCATCCGATTTTGATAGAGATCTTTCGTGTTGCCGGCGCTCATTTGCCCGCCTCCACGAGAATGCGGTTCTTGACCAGTGGGCCGCTGGTGATACTGCTTGCAGTGGTGGGGTTCGCTACGCTTTATATTTCGGCACTGATTGTGACTAAGCAAATTCGCAAGGTTTCGAGCTTGCGGTGGCTGGTGGGGCGATGATGGTTCCGCGCCAGGTGCTGCGGGAAGAGTAGACGCCGATCGTGCGCTCTTCGTAGTGCGACACGGCGAATGGCTGCTTGATGTGGCCCTGCGCCTGTCTTGCTCAGGATTGCCAATTGCTCGCGGTGGCGGGAGTGCAGGAAGACTGCATCGATCAGGACTACTACATCTTTGGGTGGGATGAAGCTGTCGTGGCCGGCGTCTGCCGTCTGACTGGCGATGGCAAACGGTGGTGAAGCTTAAGCCGAGATTAAGAAGGGTTTACACGGTTGTTACAGGATGTTTATGTGACTGCAAAATGTGTTGCCTAGTGTGAACCCGTGTGCTCTCCCCCAAATGGAACAGGTAAGTGTGGCTAGAGATTTCCCAGGCACATGACTCGATGCACACGTTCGCTTCCATCACTCTTCAAAAAATGGAGTCCAGAGATGACATTTAGAAAATTTACGGTGGCCATGTTGGTGTTGTTTCTTTCAGCGTTGTCGCCCGGGTGGTCGCAGACGGGCCGAGGCGCGCTGACCGGTGTAGTGACGGATGCGCTAGGCGGCGCGTTGCAGGGAGCCAGAGTGACGGTTGACCCGGGCGCGGCGTCGGCGCTGTCGGATGCGCAGGGACAGTTCACGTTCAACACGCTGAGCACGGGAGAGTATGAAGTAACGGTCTCGTATGCCGGCTTCAAGCCCTTCACGAAAAAGGTGACGGTTGTGGCGAACCAGGCGGTGCGGCTGGATGCGACGATGAACGTCGCTTCGAACACCGAGAATGTGCAGGTGTTTGCGGGGCGGCAGGGCGGCGAGGTCGAGGCGATCAACCGGACGTTCAACGCGGACAACATAATCAGTGTGCTGCCTGCGGACGTGATCAAGAGCCTGCCGAATGCTAATGTGGCGGATGCGATTGGCCGCCTGGCGAGCGTGACTCTTGAGCGTGACGAGGGCGAAGGCAAGTACGTGCAGGTGCGCGGTACAGAACCTCGGCTGACGAACACGATGGTCGATGGCGTGAATATCGCGTCGGCGGAGACGGTACGTCAGGTGAAGCTGGATATTATTCCGGCGGACCTCGTGGAGTCGGTGCAGATCAACAAGACTCTGGAGGCGAATATGCCGGGCGATGGGATTGGCGGCTCGGTAGACCTGCGGACGAAGAGCGCGGGTGACAGGCCGACGGTGGATCTGGAATCGACGGGCGGATATACGCCGATCATCGGAGGCCGGGGCGTTTACCAGTTCAATGGGACGCTGGGCAAGCGGTTTTTGGAAGGGAACAAGCTGGGTCTGCTGTTCGGTGGATCGTATGACTGGAATGGCCGTGGGATTAACGATGTGGAGCCGGGGCCTTTTTACCTGGGCGGGTACGACGAGCGCGATTACCAGTATTACCGGTCGCGGCGGGGCTTCGCCGGAACGGCAGATTACCGGTTCAATGATACTTCGAGCATCTACCTAAAGGGGCTTTACTCGCTGTTTCATAACGATGGGAATCGCTGGGACTACAGCGAGACGACCGCGTTTGATGCAAACTACCAGCCCGTGGCTGGCACGGGTGCTGTAAGTTTCGGCGCGGAGATCCGGCGTCCTGTTCAGGACCTTGGAAGTCTGCAAGTGGGCGGACACCACCTGATCAAGAGGGCGCTTTTCAACTGGGATGTGGAGAGCTCGATTGGCCGCACGCGTGACAACGGCTACGATGACGCGAGCTTCACGAACAACAATAGCTATTCGTTCTCGGCCGATGTTACTAACCCGCTGGTTCCGAAGCTGGTGGCGGTGAACGCGAACATCTACGACCCGACGCAGTATTATCTTTCGCAGCTGCGGACGAACAACTACTACAGCCCCGAGGTTGACCTGGGCTTTGGCGGTTCGGTGGGGACCCCGTACACGTGGGGCGGTCATGCAGGCATGATCGAGGTTGGCGGGCGTTCCGCAACGTTCATAAGTTCGCTAACCAGGACACCATCTATCTAGTTCCGACGGCGTCGCTTGGGAATCCGACCGATCCTTCGTTGCAAATGACGCAGTTCAAGAACAATTTCTCCGACCCGAACTACTACGGTGGTCAGCACACGTTCGGACCAGCGGCTGACTACAACCTAATTTTAAAGGTGCCAACGAGTCCGGACACCAGCAATACGGACCAGCTTGGCCAGAACTTTAATTACATCGAGAAGGTCTCTGCCGCTTACGTGATGAACACGATCAACCTGAACAAGTTCAGGATTGTGGCCGGGTTGAGGTTTGAACATACGCAGAACAAGGACACGGGAACGGTAACTCCGGACGCTCCTCCGGTTGCGAAGAGCGGATCGTATCTCGATGTGCTGCCCAGTGTATCGGTGCGTTATGCGTTTACACCTTCGAGCGGCCTTCGTGCGGTATACGGGCGTGGCTTGTCGCGGCCTGACTTCGCCGACCTGGTTTCGTTCGCGTCGATCTCTCCGGGTGGGGTCCGTACGACCTCGAGCATCGGCAACCCCAACCTGAGGGCGGAGCATGCCGACAACTTCGACCTGCTTTATGAGCAGAGCTTGAACCCAGTGGGGCTGCTGCAGGCGGGATTCTATTACAAGCGATTGTCCGACCCGATTGTTCCGCTGAATACGAAGTTGGCGGATGGGACCATCCAGACGCAGCCGCAGAATGGGGGAAGCGCGTATGTATATGGCTTCGAGATCGCCTTCCAGCAGCACTTCACCTATTTGCCGGGCCTGCTGAACGGAGTTGGCCTTTCGGCAAACTACGGGTACAGCGCTTCGCAGTTGACCTGGCCGGCGCAGGTTACGCTTACCGACAGTCAGGGGAACACTTCGGTCAACATCGACCGGACGGACAAGCCTGATCTTCTGCGGCAGGCTCCGCACACGTGGAACATCAGCCCGACGTACGACAAGAAGAATCTATCGCTGCGGCTGGGCCTGGCCTACAACGCGGCGAATATCTTCGCTTACAACTTCACGGATTCGAACGCTTCTGGGCCCTTCGATCCCACCACCGGCAAGGGCGGCGGGATCAGAGGACCAAACGGCGACATATATCTCTACTCGCACCTGCAGGTCGATCTTCAAGGGAGCTACAAGCTGCCGAAGGGATTTACTGCTGTGGGTTACGTGCTGAACTTCAACAATGAAGTGTTCGGGTTCTACCAGGGAAGCACAAACTTTCCGATTCAGCGTGAGTACTACAAGCAGACGATTGGCGGCGGTTTGCGCTGGTCGCCGAGCCGGGAGCGGTAGCTGGACGATCACCGATGAAGTGCGAAACGTGCCGGAGGTAACGTCGGCAGGCGAGAAGTGTTCGTCTCAGGGAGCGAACACTTCTCGTTCATGTGAGGGGAAATGCTCTGAGTACCAGGTACTGCGAACCTTCCGGGCGGGTGAAGCTCTGATAGAGACAGAATTCACCCGCTTCGAATGTCTGCGTGAAGGCGGGATCGCGTGGCGGACGAGAACCGAGCGTTATCCGTTCCTTGCTGCGGGCTAGTGTCACGTGTGGCGTGAAGGGACGCTGCTCTCTTGGAAAGCCGCGACGTTCCATGGCCTGGAGAACCTTCTCGGTGAGGCTGAGGAGATTCGGTGAGGGCTTCACCTTTGCGAGCAGGATGCCACCGTTGGCAAAGACGCCGGCGCCGTTGAGTTCGAGGCGCATTCGATCGGCGTGGAGTGCCGCGAGGCTCTGCTGAATCGGCTCGAGGTGTGATGGCTCGACATGCCCGAGGAAGCTTAATGTCACATGCATATCCTGCGGGCGTGCGAGGCGGACACGCGGGCTGCCCTCGCGTTCTGGTGGAAGCATAGCGCGCGCTGCATGAGTCAAGGCTTCGCCAACCGATAGCGGCAGGCCGATGCCGATGAAGAGCCTCATGCTTGAGAGGATACGTCTGATTTCTTTCTGGTTGCCGCGGGCGGCGTGGCAAATGATGCTCGTTTTATATGCAATGTTTTGCGTTCGGGTGGTGTGGGAAACTTGGATTTTTACGCGATATTGAAGGTTTTGGGATTGGCAAATCGATTGCTGGCGAGCAACACGGTTCGAGATATTAGTACGGGGTGTCCCTATAGTGCCAAAGTTGGCCGATCCATTGCTGCCAGTTTCTTCCGAGACTGATTTTTCCTCCGCAGCGCAAGAGGGTCCGAAACAGCAACTCTCTCCGAGCAGGATCGATGGGGCCTCAGGCAGCCGCAACACATCCGATTATTTATTTGTGAGTAACGTTCGATTTGTGGCGATGATTTCGATCGTCTGGGTTCACTCGATGCTACGGTGGGGAGTTGCACCTTCACCTAGTTCTTATATTCAGGTAGCCCTGCTGCAGTTAATGAAATTTGGAACCATCGGCTTCTTCCTTATCTCCGGGTATCTGCTGGGGGAAGGGCTTACACGCACGACCCCGCTGCAATATTTCTATCGCCGCGTAAGAGCAGTGTTTGTTCCGTGGGCCTTTTGGAGTTTTGTATGGTTCGTAATCGCGCTGTCGCAGGACCTGCTGGATAGCGCCAATCACCAGCATCTGGAATCATCGCTTCGTGATTTGGGGCAAATGTATTTGAAGTTTGTCTTCACGCAATCGATTTATTGGTTTGTGCCAAATTTCTTTCTTGGTCTCGCCATTGTTCTCGGTCTCTACCGAAAGGTGCCGGATTATGTGCAGGGGCCAGTTTTCCTCGCTTTCAGCTTATTTTATGGAATCAATGCCTACATAAAAGTTATTCCGGTCGTACACATGTCGGCTGTGTTTGGATTTGTCTTCTACCTATGGCTTGGCTCGTTTGCGTATCATCATCGCGACAGTTGGAACCGCTGGATGGCGAAGATCTCGTGGGGGCAGTTGGCGATTTGCATAGGTGTGGCCGCAGTGTCGGCTTTTGCTGAACTTCATATGCTTCGGAAGCTGCACTCAGAGGATAGCTACAACACACTGCGCATCTCGAACCAGATATTTTCTGTTGGAGTGACGCTGCTGATAGTGAAGTGCAAGCATGCCTTATTTCCCAAGCGGATCGACGTGAGGTCGGAGACCTTCGGGATTTTTCTGATTCATCCGATTCTCATAGAAGTATTTCAAGTCGCGAATGCGCGTATTCCCGTCTCCGTGCGGGATGGTATCGCAGCGAATGGGCCACTTCTGTTGATTCTGGGAGTAGCGACGTTCGCTGTCCTTTATCTTTTGTCGCTACTGTTGACGAAGCAGATTCGAAGAGTCTCCCTGCTGAGATGGATGGTTGGGCGATGATCTTTAGGGTGGATTCTGCCGTCGTTTAATTTTTGATGAAACTGGTGCGCTGCGAACGATCGGCGTGATGCTGCCTCATGCGAACGATAACCGCACCGTTGTTCGCGTTTCGGATTGCGGGGTTTTGTTTGCGTCCGCTACACTTCTCGCGCGGGCGGAAATATAGAGAACACCTATGAAAATTCATGAGTATCAGGCAAAAGAGATTCTGCGGAAGTACAACGTGCCGGTTCCCGGTGGGGAGATGGCGACTACGCTGGAGCAGGCCGACACGGCGGCGAAGAGTTTGTTTGCGGCGGGAAATGCCGTTGTAGTGGTGAAGGCGCAGATTCATGCGGGTGGGCGCGGCAAGGGCGGAGGCGTGAAGGTGGTGAAGACGCTGGAGGATGCGAATGCGGCGTCGAAGGCGATTTTGGGGATGCAACTGGTGACGCATCAGACCGGGCCGCAGGGGCAGAAGGTGCAGCGGCTGCTGATCGAAGAAGGGTCGGCGATTGAGCGTGAACTTTACCTGGGGCTGGTGCTGGATCGGGCTTCGGCGAAGGTGGTGTTTATGGCTTCGCAGTCGGGTGGGATGGAGATTGAAGAGGTTGCACATGCAACGCCGGAGCTGATCTATAAGGAGTACATCGATCCGGTGGTCGGGTTTGCGCCGTATCAGGCGCGGAAGCTGGCGTTCAAGCTGGGGCTGAAGCCTACTCAGATTACGCAGGCGGTCTCGTTTATGACCGGGCTGTATAAGGCTTTCATCGAGACGGATGCGACATTGATGGAGATCAATCCGTTTATTACGACGAAGGATGACAAGCTGCTGGCGTTGGATTGCAAGATCAACTTCGACGACAACGCGATGTTCCGGCATAAGGATTTGAAGGAGCTGCGCGATTTGGCGGAGGAGGATCCGCTGGAGGTTGAGGCGAGCAAGTTTGCGCTGAACTACATCAAGCTGGATGGGAATATCGCCTGCATGGTGAATGGTGCGGGTCTGGCGATGGCGACGATGGACATCATTCAGTATGCGGGTGGGTCGGCTGCGAACTTTCTGGATGTCGGCGGTGGTGCGAATCAGGAGCAGATTGAGAATGCGTTTGGGATTTTGCTGAGCGACAAGAATGTGAAGGCGATCTTCATCAATATCTTTGGCGGCATTCTGCGCGTGGATGTGCTGGCTACAGCGGTGGTTGCGGCGGCGAAGAAGCTGGATGTGAAGTTGCCGATTATTCTGCGGCTGGAAGGTACGAATGTTGAAGAGGGCCGGAAGATTCTGAAGGAGTCGGGCTTGAAGTTTGAGGTCGGATCGACGATGAAGGAAGCTGCGGATTTGGCAGTGGTTGCGGCGGCCAAGGGTTAGTTTTCAATGGACTCCTGGTATCGGCGGGAACTCGTTCCGGTGATTGCAGTAGTTGTTTGCTTGGCCGTGGGTCGATTTGGGCGCCGACAAGAAGGCTTTGAGACACATGCTCGAGATTTAGCCGTTCTTCTTTTTGGTTTTCTCAGCATCTACGCTTGGCGTGACAAGCTCGGACTGTCACCCGGCAGGACGGGTACTTATGTGATGTCATGGGCCGCTTTTGTTGTTGGTTTCAGGATATTGCTGCTCAAAGTAAAGAATTTAGGAGATTGACATGGCGGTTTTGGTTGATAAGAATACGCGGCTGATTGTGCAGGGAATTACCGGGCGTGAGGGTACGTTTCATGCCAAGGGTTGCGCGGAGTACGGGACGAAGGTTGTTGGTGGGGTGACTCCAGGTAAGGGCGGTACGATCCATGAGGGTTGGCCCGTCTTTAATACCGTCGAAGAGGCAGTGAAGGAGACAGGTGCGAATACGACGGTGATCTTTGTGCCCCCGCCGTTTGCCGCGGATGGGATTCTTGAGGCTGCTGCTGCGGAGATTCCGCTGGTGATCTGCATCACGGAGGGCATTCCGGTGCTCGACATGGTGAAGACGTGGGATTTTGTGAAGAATTCGAAGTCTCGACTGATTGGGCCGAACTGCCCGGGGGTGATCTCGCCGGGTAAGGCGAAGGTTGGGATTATGCCGGGGCGGATTCATAAGGAAGGTTCGGTCGGGATCGTTTCGAAGTCTGGGACGCTGACGTATGAGGCGGTGTATCAGCTGACGACGCGTGGGATTGGGCAGTCGACGGCGATTGGAATTGGCGGCGATCCGATTATTGGGACGACGCATATCGATGCGTTGAAGCTGTTGAACGAGGACCCGGAGACTGAGGCGATCATCATGATTGGTGAGATCGGCGGATCGGCGGAAGAGGCGGCGGCGAAGTACATCAAGGAGAACGTGAAGAAGCCGGTGGTCGGGTTTATCGCTGGGCAGACGGCACCTCCGGGGCGGCGTATGGGCCATGCCGGTGCGATCATCTCCGGTGGTGAGGGGACGGCTGCGGAGAAGATGAAGGCGATGACTGAGGCGGGGATTACCGTGGTGAAGTCGCCGGCTGAGATTGGTGAGGCGATGGCTCGGGTGCTGGGAAAGGCTTAGGCTTATCGCTTTTGCCGCCGGTAAAAGAAGCCGGCGGCGAGGAAGACCAGGGCCACCATGAAGGCTAGCTGGGCGTGCTGGATGGAGTGGAGGCGGAGGCTTATCAGGCCATCCACGAACCATGCGATGCAGCCCGCGAACCATAGCCATGCGGTGTTGCGCATCTTCAGTAGGATGCGTGACATTGACCGAACTGGCAAGCGGGAAAATGGCCGGTCAGCTTGATTTTTTGAGGTCTCCTGCGTGAGGGATGGCTCGGGTATTGGGTAAGGCATTTAACAGCTTTCTACTCGTCAGCGGTTGGATCGAACAGGTAGAATCGGCCAGCTATGGGAACGACGCAGATTGGCGTTGTGAGAGCGCCGCGGCGGACGCTGGAGATAGCGCTGGCGGCGACGATTGCGCTGGGAGTGATTCTGACGTTCTGGAGTCAGCAGCGATATCCGGCGCTGCTGAAGAAGCTGCATGCGGGAACGTCGGTAAAGGTTGCTGGTGCTATCTCATTTGATGCCCTACTGAAGGTGACACCGGACATGCCAGTGCATGCGCGGGTGATGCGAACGAGCGTCAACTGGCTCTATACGAATCGGTTTGGGATGTATTTCGCGCTGCCCTTTGGAGCGGCTCTGATGACGCTGCTGGCGAGCATGGCGACGCCGAAGCGGTTTGCATCGACTTCGGCCAATGTATTTTGCGGAGCTGTGGCCGGTGCGCCGATGGGCGTGTGTACTAACTGCGCCACGCCGGTGGCACAGAGCATGATTGCAGGCGGCGCGAGCACCCGCCTGACTGTTGCGGCGATGATCAGCTCTCCGAGCTTCAATCCGGTGGTGGTGGCGATGGTTTTTGTGCTGTTTCCATTGCCTCTGGCGGCTTTGCGGATGATAGTGCCGGCGGTGCTGCTGTTTGCTCTGCCGTTGCTGGTGCCGGAGAGCCGCAAGGTGATTCAAGGCATTGAGATGCCGGAGATGGTGCAGCCTATCTCGGTACGGCTGGTGGAGTTCTTCAAGACATATTTCGGAAACCTATTGCGGCTTGCGTTGATGACGCTGCCGTGGATGTTACTGGCGGCGTTCCTGGGCGCGCTGGCTGCGGAACTGATCCCGGCGTATGGAACGCATCTACCTGTGTCGGTGCTGGGCGTGCTCTGCGTTGCGGTGCTGGGAACACTGTTGCCTGTGCCAATGGCGCTTGATGTGGCGTTGGCCTATCTGCTTTATCACGCGGGGGTGCCGACGCCGTATGTGGCGGCACTGCTGTGTACGCTGGGGCCGGTGAGTATCTATTCGCTGAGTGCGATGGGGCAGCAGCTTGGGCGGGGGACGGGTTTGCGGCTAGCGGGTGCGACGGCGACGCTGGGGTCGATTGCGGGACTTGTTGTGATGCTGGTGGGCAGATAGTCTGGAGAACTCCGCTTTGGCGGGTTCGTGATTTGTATACTCGTCAGATGCGAAGAATTTCTGGGTTTCTTTTTGCGGCGTTCGTTGCGGTGTGGTGCGGGTCTGCGAGTGGGCAGACTTTCTCGGCTAGCTTCCCTGCGTCGCAGTCGGCTAAGCCTCTGGATGGGCGGGTGCTTTTGTTGCTCTCGAATGATCCTTCGGCGGAGCCGCGAATGCAGATTAACGATACGCCGCAGACGCAGATGGTGTTTGGCGTGACGGTGGATGGGTTGAAGCCGGGTGAGCCAGTGGTGGTGGGGGAAAAGGCGGATGGGTATCCGTATCGGAGCTTGAAGGATGTTCCGGCGGGCGACTATACCGTGCAGGCAGTGCTGGATGTGTATGAGACGTTCCATCGTGGGGATGGCAAGACGGTGAAGCTGTCGCCTGATCGTGGCGAGGGTAAGCATTGGAATATTGCGCCGGGAAATCTGTACAGCACGCCGAGGAAGATTCATATTGGGCCGGGGAGTGAGCCGGTAGTGGTGACATTGAATAAGGCGATTCCACCAATTGCTCCTGTGGCTGATACAAAATATGTTCGGCATATCAAGATACAGAGCGATCTGCTGACGAAGTTCTGGGGACGGCCGGTTTATTTGAGTGCGATTGTGCTGGTTCCGTTTGGGTTTGATGAGCATCCGGAGGCTCGTTATCCGCTGGCTATCTTTCATGATCACTTTGTGGATGACTTTGATGATTTTCGGACGACTCCGCCGGATCCGAATTTGAAGCCGGATTATTCGGAGCGGTTTCATTTGAAGGGATACAACCGGATTCAGCAGGAGGAGGCTTACAAGACTTATCAGCAGTGGACGAGTGCGAACTTTCCGCGGATTCTGGTGGTGAAGATTCAACATGCGAATCCTTACTATGACGATTCGTATGCGGTGAACTCGGCGAATCTTGGACCTTATGGTGATGCGATTGAGACGGAGCTGCTGCCTGCGATTGAGAAGCAATTTCGCGGGATTGGGCAGGGCTGGGCTCGGTTTCTTTATGGTGGGTCGACGGGTGGGTGGGAGTCGCTGGCAGCGCAGATCTTCTATCCGGATGATTACAACGGTGCGTTTGTGGCGTGTCCCGATCCGGTGGACTTTCATGCGTACATGACGACCGATCTCTATAACCAGAAGAATATGTTCTATCTGCAGGGAGCGAACAAGCAGGTGGAGCAGTCGGCGATGCGCGATTACCTGGGGCATACGCTGATTACGGTGCGGGATAACGTTGCGTATGAGGCGGCGCTGGGCGATCGTGGGCGCTCGGGCGATCAGTTCGATATCTGGCAGGCGGTTTATTCGCCCGTGGGTGAGGATGGGTATCCGCAGCCGATCTTCGATAAGAAGACGGGGGCGATTGATCCGCAGGTGGCGCAGTACTGGAAGGAGCACTACGACCTGAATGCGAAACTGCAGCGCGACTGGCCGACGCTGGGGCCGAAGTTGCAGGGCAAGCTGCATCTGTATGTGGGGAGTGCGGATACTTACTTTTTGAACAATGCTGTTTATCTGATGGAAGATTTTTTGAAGACTACGGGTTCGACGCCCGGAAGTGTGCCGTATGAGGGCGAGGTGAAGTATGGCGACCGCGCGGAGCATTGCTGGAATGGCGATCCGACGCTGCCGAATGCGTACTCGCGGCTGCACTACAACACGATGTATCTGCCGAAGATTATGGAGCGGATTGAGAAGACGGCTCCGGCTGGGGCGGATTTGAAGAGTTGGCGGTATTAGCCGGATTTTATTGTGGGCGAGGGGCGCTTCGCCCGCAAAAATCGCTGAAAAGGTAGACTAGAGATACATACTTCTCACTGAAAACTGAGAAAAACCGAATATTGGAGAACTACGTTGTCACAACGCACATTTAGCATCATCAAGCCGGACGCGGTCAAAAAGGGCCACGCAGGCGCCATTCTCGCCGAGATTGAAAAGGCGGGATTCAAGATTGTTTCGATTAAAAAGGTCTCCATCTCGAAGGCACAGGCCGAGGGCTTCTATTACGTTCATGCAGCGCGTCCATTCTTCGGCGAGCTTACGGAGTTCATGTCGAGCGGGCCGATCTTCCCGATGGTGCTCGAGAAGGATAATGCGATTGCCGATCTGCGCAAGCTGATGGGCGCGACGAATCCGGCACAGGCAGAAGAGGGAACGATCCGCAAGCAGTTTGCGGCGTCGATTGGCGAGAACGCGATCCACGGCTCGGATGCAGAGGACACGGCTGCGTTTGAGATCGGCTACTTCTTCGCTGGATATGAGTTGAAGTAGATTTTTCTGCATCAAATAAAAAAGAAGGGGCGGCGCGCGGATCAGAGGTTTTGATCTAGTTGCCGCCTCTGATTGTCTGGCGCATGGTGCGTCTGGAGATTGATTGATGAAGCTGAAGTTGCCTGAGGGCCCTTTTGAAGCGTACTTGTTTGATTGCGATGGCACGATTGCGGACTCTATGCCGTTACATTACCTCGGATGGAAGCATGTGCTCTCGCAGTGGAACTGCGAGTTTGCCGAGGAGCATTTCTATTCATTGGGCGGGATGCCTGTGGCCGAAATTATTGCGACGCTCAACGAGCAGCATGGGCTGAGTATGCCTGTGGAAGAGATGCGCAGGCGTAAGGAGGAGTTTTATTTTGGGCTGCTGCCGGAGTTGAAGGCGGTGCCTGAGGTGCTAGAGCATATTGAGTTGAGCCATGGGCAGGTGCCGTTTGCCGTGGTGTCGGGGAGCACGCGGGATTCTGTGGTTGCCTCGCTTACTTCGCTGAAGATTCTGGATAAGTTTGAGACGCTGGTTTGTGCGGGTGATTACAAGATGAGTAAGCCGCATCCGGAGCCGTTTTTGATTGCGGCGGAGAGGCTGGGTGTCGCTCCCGAGGCTTGCCTGGTGTTTGAGGATACGGATATGGGGATTCAGTCGGCTACGGCGGCGGGGATGGCATCAGTGAAGGTGCCCGGTCCGCTGGAGCGGATGCTGGTGGGGTAAATGGAACGATCAAGCCTACGGTGTCTGGGCCTGGGTTTTGCGTGTGATGGGTTTACGACTTTATTGATTGATCGTGGTTTTACCTTATGAGAAGCGAAGTATATTTGCGTTACTTTGAAAGGTTCTTCCTATGGCAACAGTAAAACTCTGGACGGATGAAGAAGTGTCAGCCGATCCTCGTATAAGGAAAGTCTTTGACGATATACGCGTCACTCGTAAGTCCGATTTTGTGAATAACTTCTGGAGGGCGCTTGCCAATCAACCGGGGTTGCTGGAGCGAACATGGTCGAGCATCAAGGAAGTGATGATCGAGCCAGGAGAGCTCGATCCGTTGACGAAAGAGTTGATTTACATTGCGGTATCGACGGCCAACAGCTGCAGCTATTGTGTGCACTCGCATACCGCCGCTGCACGGGCCAAAGGGCTAACGGACCAGCAGCATGCGGAGTTTCTTGCAGTCGTAGGCATGGCGAGTGAAACTAATGCGTTGGCGACGGCGTTGCAGGTTCCTGTTGATCCGGAGTTTGCAGTTGAATAAGGATTACGCGACAGATGAAGGCAGCGCCGATGGGATATGGGGTGGATAGAGCAATTCCCCTGACGCTGTAGGACGGAGAACAGCATCAGGGGACTGCACTAATTAGCCGGACGGGTCCTACGATGCGTCGCGGCCTTACTCGACATACGGCCAGCCGCTTGAATCAAAACCCAGCCGATTGATTCCCAGGGTTGGCGTGCCGCTGTTGTTGCCATCGTAGTAGTGGTAGACCAACGTAGGCGTCTGCGTACCGCTTACTGTGTCGGTAAAGACACTCATGCCGCCTGGTCCGTTGATGTTGCCGTGAGAGCTGAGCAGGATACTGCCGCCTCCTGAAGTCAGGGCTATTCCGCCGCGATCTACATAGGGTCCCGTGACACTGGTTGAGCGGCCAACGATGATGCGATAGGTGCTGTTCACGCCGTTGCAGCAGACATTGATCGGCGCAAAGTAGTAGTAATAGCCGTTCCAGGAGTAGATGAACGGCCCTTCTTCGCCGGCGGATGGGCTGCCTCTCTGGGCGATGGTATAGACGGTCGTGTTCGAGCTGGACTGGAGACCGGTGCTGGGGTTGAGCTGCATCAGGTGGATGCCGTCAGTCCATGATCCCCAGACCATCCACCAATTGCCGCTGGTGTCTGTGAAGGGTGCAGGGTCGATAGCGTTGTCGGTGGTGGCCCAGAAACCGGAAGGCGGCGAGGTGGTGGTGCTGGTCCAGGACCGCGTCACAAAGCCCTTGTCGGTCCAGGGGCCGTATGGGTTAGAGCTGGTGGCGACGCCAATGACTGCCTCGGCTCCGGTACTGGGCTCATAGGGAATCGAGTAGTACTGATAGTAGGTTCCGCTTTGATACATCAGGCTGGGAGCCCATATATCTGTGTTTGCTCCACTGTTCCACGATTTGGGCGTCTGCAGGCCGGTCCAGGAGGAAAAGTCCGGACCGATGATCGGGCAGTTGGTATAGCCGCCTTTCTGGGTCGAAGTGCAGCCTGTGTATGGGGTGAAAGTCGTCAGATCGGTCGAACTGGCCAGCGTCTGGTGCGTACCGTAGAGCCAGTAGGTTCCACTCGTGTCCTTCAGCATGTAGGGGTCGTGTACGTAGATGCCGGAGCCGGTGACCGCTCGTGGTGCGGGATACGGCGAGGTTCCCGTATTCACCAACTGCCATTCCTGGCAGGTGCAGCTGGTCGAACTCCACTGGTCAATCAGCGCGGTATCAAGCGTGCCGGCATTGGCTACTTCAAGATATCGGCCACTGTTCACATTCTTGATCATGTAGTTGCCGTCGGCTGCCTGGGTTACGGTCCAGAGGTGGTCTGAGGTGCCGTTGTCGGCCCACTGGACGATCGCCGCGCCATTGGCGGTGGAGGCATTGGTCACGCCCAGCACCTGGTGCGTATACATGTTCTCGATGTTGTACTGGTTGCTCCCCATTGGCATGAAGTGCCAGAGGTGGTCTGCGGTTCCGTTATCGGCCCATTGCACTGCGGCCGCTCCGGCTGTCTCGCTCATTCCGCTGACTCCGAGCACTAAGCCGCTGTTGACGTTCTTGAGTTTGTATTCGACGCTGTCGCTGACCGCGATTTGTGCACGGGTAGTAGTACAAGCAGTCAGGCTGGCCAGAATGGCCATCAAAACAAGTAAACGCTTCATTGCCTCTCCCTCTGTTTTTTGATTTACGGCAGACACGAAACTCCATGTTTTTACGGGAAATCGGAAGACTATGTGCTTACAGACCAGGGTTTTTTAACGTCAAAACGGGAAATGTCAACTAATCAAAAGAATCAAGAGATAACGTTTACTGAAAATTGCATTAATTCATTTGGCTGCGAAGCATATGTGGGAGAAGATGGGGCTGTCAATAAATTTCTTTAGGTAATGGGATTGCGGGCCGACTGGGTAATGGCCAATTGTGCGCGGTCGCGTTTACAAGCGCTTGCGGAAGTGGACGCATCGATCGACGATCTCGAAGCCTAATGACTGGTGGGCGTTTTGCGATAGTGTGTGATCGATCCATGTATCGGAGGCCATTTCGATGCATCCGTGAACGCGTGCCCATTGTTCGGCGGCTTGCATCAATACTCTGCCGATTCCATGGTGACGGAGTGGCTCATAGACGAACCAACCTTCAATGAAGCCTACGGGATGTGTTGGATCGCAGCCGTCGGCGTGTGAGCGCAGACCTATCTGAAGGAAGCCGGTAGGTTTGCCAGTGTCGTCGTGAGCGACAAAGATTGCTGCAGGAAGAAAGCCGTAGTGGCCGGATGCGAGGAGATCGGCGATCTCCTTCCGGTGTTCGTCGGCGGGAGTGTCGGGCCACAGCAACTCACACATCTTTGCGATCTCATCCGCATCGTGGAGCTGTGCTGGCCGGACTTTAGAATTTGGCATCGAGTTGGTTACTTCGTGAAGAGGCTGAGGTCGATGGAGTCCGCCATGATTTTGTAGCCGGCGTCGACGGGGTGAAGGTGGTCGCCGGAGTCGGCGGCGGGGTATCAGGCGGTGTGGCGATGGCGTTTTGAGGGGAGCAGAAAAAGGCGGACTAACGCGAGGATCAGTAGAGGCAAAGCGCTGAGACGAGATTTCATAGCCCGTCCTGAGGTTGATTGATTTGACGCACAATCTTACCTTCGTTTCGTGACCGCGCAACAGTTGAAGTATATTGGCGAGGTTGCTCCGGTATGCGTTATCTCGTGGCGAATGTGCCACGGATGGAATTCGGAGGGCGAAGGGACAGAGAAAAAATGACGAAGAGTTTGGCAAAGGTTATTCTGCTAACCATGACAACTGCAATGGCAGCGCACGGTTCTGTAACGAGGGCGGCGTTCGGAAACACATCCGACGGAACGCCAGTGGATATTTATACGCTTAAAGCCGAGGGCATCGAAGCACAGGTGATGACGTATGGCGCACGGGTTATCTCGATCAAGACGCCGGATCGCGATGGCAAGGTGTCGAACGTCGTTCTGGGATACAGCGCGCTGGACGGCTATCTCGAGGACAAGTCGACATACTTCGGCGCGATTGTTGGCCGGTACGGAAACCGTATCGCGCTGGGTAAATTTTCGATCGACGGACACCAGTACCAGGTGCCGGTGAATAACAATGCGAACTCGCTGCACGGCGGCACGGTAGGCTTCGACAAGCTGGTGTGGAAGGCGCGCGAGATTGCCGATGGCGTGGAAATGACGCTGGTAAGCAAGGACGGGGATCAGGGCTATCCTGGCACGCTGACGGCGCATGTACGTTATACGGTGCACCATGGTGCGTTGCGCATTGACTACAGTACAACGACAGATAAGCCGACTGTAGTGAACCTGACCAATCATGCGTATTTCAATTTGGCGGGCGAGGGCAAGGGAACGATTCTCGACCACGAGATGATGATTCCCGCTGACAAGTTTACGCCGGTTGATGCTGGATTGATCCCTACTGGAGAGCTTGCTCCTGTTGAGGGAACGCCGTTTGATTTTCGCAAGTCGACTGTTATCGGCAAGCGCATCCACGACGACCACGAGCAGCTGAAGATTGCTGGCGGCTATGACCATAACTGGGTGCTTCGCGGCCAGAACGGCGAGATGAAGACGGCAGCGCGGGTCTATGATCCGAGCAGCGGCCGTGTGATGACGGTGACGACGACGGAGCCGGGCGTGCAGTTCTACTCTGGAAACTTTCTGGATGGGACGAAGTTCGGTAAGGCGCAGGAAGGGCATGTGAAGAATGCTGCTCTATGCCTGGAGACGCAACACTTTCCGGACTCGCCGAATCATCCTTCGTTTCCTTCGACGGAGTTGAAGCCAGGTGAGACGCGTCACAGCACTACGACCTTCACCTTCACGACGCACGCAAAGTAACGTTGGGCCTGCGCGGTGTGTTTTCTTCCGCCGCGCGGGGTTTCTTTGGACTTCTGGATCTCGATGGATGAATAAAGTCGTTCCATCCGCGGATGCTGCCGTTGCCGATATCGCCTCTGGCTCGACGATCATGCTTGGCGGGTTTGGGCTTTGCGGCATTCCGGAAAACCTGATCGCGGCTTTGGTGAAGCGGCGGATTACAGGACTTCATACGATCAGCAACAATATGGGTGTCGATGGCTTCGGCATGGGGCTGATGCTGGAGGCGGGGATGATTGCCTCACATATTGGCAGTTATGTGGGGGAGAACCGCAAGCTGGAGTCGCTGGTGCTTCGCGGCGAGCTTGACCTGACGCTCCTTCCCCAGGGGACGCTGGCGGAGAGGATTCGGGCTGGTGGTGCGGGGATTCCGGCGTTCTATGTGCCGACGGGTTTGGGCACGATTGTTGCGGAAGGGAAAGAGACGCGCGAGATCGATGGCCGCGAGTATGTGATGGAGAAGGCGCTGCATGCGGATGTCGCACTGATTAAGGCGTGGCGCGGCGATCGCTATGGGAACCTTGTCTATCGAAAGACGGCGCGAAATTTCAATCCAGTAATGGCTACTGCAGCGAAGCTGACGATTGCCGAGGTGGAGGAGTTGGTAGAGCCGGGAATGCTCGATCCGGATCGGATTGTAACGCCTGGGATTTATGTGAACCGTGTTGTGGTTGGCGTAGCGTACCGCAAGCCGATTGAGTCGAAGTTCATCCAATCGGGAGGTGTGGCGTGACGGGCAAGGAGCGCATTGCGCGGCGTATTGCGCGGGAGTTCAAGGACGGCTTCTACGTTAATCTGGGGATAGGTTTGCCGACGATGATCGCGGCTTATATTCCTGCGGGGATGAACGTGATGTTTCAGTCGGAGAATGGGATGCTTGGTGTAGGACCACCACCGACGGAGGAAGATGCTGATCCGGATCTGATTAATGCTGGCAAGCAGCCGGTGACAGGGTTGCCGGGGTGCTCGTTCTTTGGCAGCGAGGAGTCGTTTGCGATGATTCGCGGCGGGCATATGGATATGAGCGTGCTTGGTGCGATGCAGGTGGATGAGCGCGGCAACCTTGCCAACTGGACGATTCCGGGAAAGATGGTGAAGGGCATGGGGGGTGCGATGGATCTGGTGGCTGGAGCGCGGAGAGTGATCGTCGCGATGGAACATCAGACCAAGGACGGCGCGTCGAGGATTTTGAAGGAGTGTACGTTGCCGCTAACGGGGAAGAGTGTCGTGCACGACATCGTTACGGAGCTTTGCTGGGTTCAGGTGACGCCGGAGGGATTGGTGTTGACTGAGATAGCAGAGGGGATGAGTGCTGCTGAGGTTCAGGCTCGCACGGAGGCAAGGCTGGTCGTTTCGCCGGAAGTGCGGGCGATGACGGTTGATGGTGCGGGATTGTAGCGGCTGCGGTTATGAGTAACGCTCGCGCGGATGCACTCGACATATTTCTGTATGCGCTAGAGGCTTCGCGGGTTGAGCCTGCTATGGAGCAGCGGGTGCGCTTCAGCGATGGGGCGATGCTGATTGATGATCGCAATTATGTACTGAGTGAGTACGAGCGCTGCCTGGTGGTTGCGATTGGCAAGGCTGCTTCGGGAATGGCTTCGTCGTTTCTGCGGCTGGCGGGAAGTGCTGCGAAACGGTTTGAAGGGATCGTCGTGGGCGCAGGTTCCGGAGAGTCTTTACCGTCTGCATTTCGCGTCTATCACGGTGGACATCCGAGTCCGAATGAAGAGTCGGTTGTAGCTGCTGCTCATGTCTTAAAGACTCTTCAATTGCTGACGGACAGGGACCTTGTCGTCTTTCTGATAAGCGGCGGTGGGTCAGCAATGCTGGAACAATTCTTGCAGCCGAGTTTGCCGCTGGAGGTGATTGCCATGACGCATAAGACGCTGGTAGAGAGCGGAGCGCCGATTGCTGCGATGAATGCGGTGCGGAAGCATCTCTCAGCGGTGAAGGGCGGGCGGCTTGCAGCGGCTGCGGCGCCGGCTGAACAAGTGACTCTCTTTGTTTCTGACGTGCCGCCAGGAGATTTGGATGCGCTTTCTTCCGGCCCGACGTTGCCGGATCGAAGTACGGTAGCAGATGTTTATCGGATTGTGGATGAGTATGGGTTGATGGAGCGCTTCCCTGTGTCGATCGCGAACGATCTGCGCTCCAGAGCGCTGGTTGAGACGCCGAAGCCCGGGAATGCGATCTTCAGACGATCGCATTGGAGTGTGGTGCTTGATAGCACTTCACTTGAGAAGGCGGCTGCTGCACGTGCGGTGGAGTTAGGATGGTCAGTCGAGATCGATAATCGTTGCGACGACTGGAGTGCGGAGAGGGCTGCTGAGTATCTCGTCGCAAGGCTGCGGGAGATGCGAAGTAAACGCGAGCGTGTATGCCTGCTCTCGGCTGGGGAGGTTACGGTACGTTTGCCGTCCGAGGCTACGGGGAAAGGGGGGCGCAACCAACACTTTGCGTTGCTGTGTGCAGAGCAGATCGCCGGTAAGCAGATCACTGTGCTTAGCGGTGGAAGCGATGGGGTGGATGGTAATAGTCCTTCTGCCGGTGCGGTTGTGGATGGAAGAACTGTTGAGCGTGCTTTGCAACTGAAACTTTCTGCCTCTGAGGCACTTGCTGCATTCGATTCTTATTCGCTGCTGACGATGTTGGGAGACACGATCGTGACGGGGCCGACGGGGAACAATCTGCGCGATCTGCGAATACTGCTTGCTGAATGACCCTAACGGAGCACCAGACGATTGAGTGCGGGCCAGTATGCGATCAGCGACACCACCAGGCCCATGAGACAGGCTAGCGCGATGCTGTGCAGCAGAACGAAGCGAAGGATAGTGCCTTCCGTGCCGTAGGTATTGGTTGCCGTGCTGGCGACGACGATGCTTTGTGGTGCGACCATCTTGCCCATAACGCCTCCCGTTGAGTTTGCCGAAGCCATCAAGTAGGGCGAGATGCCGAGCTGCTGCGCTGTAAGCTTTTGCAGGCTGCCGAAGAGCACGTTCGAGGATGTGTCCGAACCGGTAGAGGCCGTTCCCAGCCAACCGATCAGAGTGCCGAAGAAAGGATAGAAGATTCCTGTGCGCGCGAATGCGAGGCCGAGGGTTGCGTCCATTCCGCAGTATCGGCTGATGTAGCCGATTGCCATTAGCGCAGCGATTGTAACGGCTGTGAAGCGGAAGGAGATGGCTACTCGTAGAAAGACCTGCCAGATTTCACGCGGCTTGAGCCCCATGAAAAGGCCTGCCAGCAAAGCTGCAATGAAGATGCCGGTGCCTGTCGCGGAGAGCCAGTTGAAGTTGAAGATGGCTGCTTCGGCTGCGGGCGCGGGAACAGCCGGCGGCATTCGCAACACCATCTGATGTAGCCCCTGGATAGGGACTTTCACGCTGGTGGTTGCGTCCATCCACTGTGAAATCCGGGGCATTCCCCACAGAATGATGCAGAGAGTCAAAGTGATCCATGGGACTGCGGCGCGAAGTACGGTTGCACGTCGCTCGACTGTGATTGAGCGCGAGTTTTGTGTGATGTCTTCGAGCGAGGCATTGAGGATCCGCCTCGGCTTCCAAACGTGAAAGAAGGCGATGAGAACTGCGATGCTTAGGCTTGATGCGGAGATGTCGACGAGCCATGGACCGTGAAAGGTCGAGACTGCAAGCAGCGTAAGGCCATAGGTCGAGCCTGTCAGCAGGATAGCTGGCCACACCTCTAACATGGCACCGAAGCCTGCGAAGGCCCAGATAAGCCAGAAGGGCACCAACACGCAGAAGGGGGCGATGATACGGCCGATGACGCGCGCGAGGAGAAGTGTGTCCAGGCCGGTGACGCCGTGCAACGCGATAATCGGAATGCCGATCCCACCAAAAGCCACCGGCGCAGTGTTGGCGAGCAACGCGAATGCCGCTGCCTGTAGAGGGGAGAATCCAAGGCCGATGAGAATCGTTCCGCAGACGGCGACAGGCGTGCCGAAGCCTGCTGCGCCCTCGAAAAATGCTCCGAATGCAAAGGCTATAAGCAGAAGCTGCAGGCGGCTATCTTCGGTTACGCCAATGAGGCACTCCTGAATTAAAGCGAACCTTCCGGCACGGACGCTTAGTTGATAGAGGAAGAGGACAGGAAAGACGATCCAGCAGATAGGAAAGAGACCATAGGCTGCACCGAGGCTGGCCGCCAGAAATGCCATTTGTGGTGGCATATGAAAGACAGCGAGCGCAATGACCAGTGCTGTAATCATCCCCGCCAAAGCGGCAAGATGTCCCTTGATTCGCAGGCCAGCCATGGCCACCAGCAGAACAAGGAGAGGGAGCGCGGCTAATGCAGTGGAGAGCAGCCAATGGTGTGCTGGATTGTAGCTCTGTTGCCACGGCGATGCGAGGCGATGTGCACTCAACAGGGTGAGCGCAACTCCCGCGAGTCCGCCTGGGTGATGGGCTGAAGTGAAGACGGAGTCTACGATGGGCGCCTCGCCGGAAAGTTGTCGCCTAGTATGCCCGTTGATAGAGTTGCCTGTAAAGATTGATCTGGAGCCAGAGTAGGCGCGTACTATGCAGGGTTCTTTGAGCCTCCGTTGAGCTTCAGATGCTCTCGCATTAAATCGTCCACGTCGCCGATTTTGTCTGTCAGCTGATTCAATTTGTTAGCGAGACCCTGGATCTCCGATTCGGCGCGGCGGTTGACGTCATAGTCGAGTTCGCCACGCACACGGTCTTTCTTGTCCTGGCGGTTCTGGCTCATCATGATGACAGGCGCCTGGATAGCTGCGAGCATGGACAGAAACAGGTTCAGCAGGATGAAGGGATAGGGGTCCCATGCTCTATGGCGCAGGGCGATGTTGAGCGCCGTGTAGATCACCAGAACGGTGAGGAAGGCCAGAATGAATGTCCATGATCCACCGAATCCTGCGACTGAGTCGGCGATACGCTCGCCAAAGCTCGACTCTTCTTCGATTATGTCGTTGACGTTGCGGCTGGCGCGGCCTCGTACCAACTGCTGCGATGCATGGAATTGACGGCCCAGTACGGTCAGCATGTCCATTCCGGCCATTGGCTTGCGTTGCAACAGCACAGCAATGTCGTCGCGGCTGATCTCGACGCAGGCCGTCTCCTGCATGGCCATCGCCGTGGTCTGGTGCGGGGTCTGCTCCAGCATCGAGGCAAACCCGAAGAACTCGCCGTCGCCGGGCTCATCCACCAGGACCTCCTGGTGGTCTTCGTCGACGGTGGTTACGCGGACCTGTCCGGAGATCATTACGTAGGCGTGTTTGCCTGGCTCTCCCATCTTGTAGATGCGCTGGCGGGCGGCGAACTGCTTCAGTTCGACCTGCGCGGCCAGGACAGCCAACTCGTCGTCATCCAGCAACGCAAACAATGGGATTTGTTTTAATGTAGCGGGGTTACATGCCATGGCTCACCACCTCGTTTTGAACTATTGTGCCTGTGACGGGTCGCTTCTTATCTCTTAAGGAATATTAAAAGTAAGTCGTCGAACGCGGATAAGATTGTTGACTACACAAGGGGGTTGTTCTTTTGGGTTCTTCTGAAACTAAGATAGTCGCCAATGCACCTGTTACTCGACGTTCTCTTTTGAAAACTGCGAGCGGTGCCGCACTCCTGCCGCTCACAAGTGGAGCTTCTTTGCTTTCCTGGTCGAAGCCCCTGTTTGCGGCAGAGAAACCGTCTCCGAAATCTCCAGTTTCGGCAGATGATTGGGCGGCGCAAAGAAGAGGCTGGGTCGAATATGCGGAATCATTGAAGCCACAGTTGAAAGAAACCTCCCAATTGCCAATCTCGATTGTCGTGCCAGTCAGCAACAGTAGCCGCTTTCTGCGCTGGAGGATGGATGTCGAGTCGAACGGCGCTGATCTTTCGAAACGCCTGCTCCACAAAGGAGATCAATTCATTCTCGATTTTGAAGGCCATCAGGCGGGAAATTTTGAATTTCGTCTGGTGGGCGAGGGACGGTCCGTAGACTCTCCTGTGCGGCTCAAACTGACTTTTGGTGAAGTTCCGGGAGACGTCGCAGAGCCTTTCCATCCGTATCGCGGTCAACTAAGTAGTGCGTGGTTACCGGAGGAGATCATAACTGTGGACTTCCTCCCGCAGTTGGTGCGGATGCCGCGCCGATATGCGTTTCGTTATGTCAAAGTCGAAGTCATTGATACATCGCCAAACTTTGGAGTCCGCTTCTTTGATACCAAAGCGATTGCGCTGACGTCTGCGCCGGGGCAGCCTGTGCCTCTACCGACGGGCACTCCCGATTGGATCGTGCGTGTTGATCAGGTTGCTTTGGCGACCCTCCGGGACTGTATGCAGACGACGTTTGAGGATGGTCCTCGGCGGGATCAACGGTTGTGGATCGGCGATCTTCGTCTCCAGGCGCAGGCAAGCTATGTTACGTTTCCGAATCATGACTTGGTCAAACGCTGCCTCTACCTGTTCGCTGGATTGCCGCGTGAGCGTGACGGCTTTCTGCCTGCGTGTGTCTTTGAAAAGCCAACCCCTAGTACGACCGACACCTTCATCCTGGATTACGCGGCGCTTTACGGGGCTATTGTGCTGGACTATGCCAGAGCGACGAAGGATATCGCAGCGGCTCGCGAACTATGGCCTGTCGCTCATCGCCAGCTTGAATTGCTATTCCAATATGTGGACGAGCAAGGCCTGTTTCAGATACCCAAGGGTTCCTGGGCTTTTATCGACTGGAACATGAAGCTGGATCGTAGCGCCGCAATGCAGGGCGTCATCATTTATGCCGGGCGAAGGCTTTGTGAACTCGCGCAGTTGACGGGCAACACTGCGCAGGTAAAAGCGTATTCAGAGTTGTTAGACAAGATGACGAAGGCGGCCCATGAACACTATTACAGTCCGGATCTCAAGGTCTGCATTAGTGGCCCTCATAAACAGGTATCGTGGGCATCGCAGGCGTGGTTGACATTGGCTGGCTGCCTTAGCAAAGAAGAGGCAGCCGAGGCTTTGCGGCGAGCGGTCTTCGAGGATAAGACCTCGATCCAGCCCGCGACGGCGTACCTGTATCACCATGTCGCCCAGGCCATGATTGAATGCGGGATGCAAAGAGAGGCGTTGCAACTCATCAAGAAATATTGGGGCGGCATGGTGGAGGCGGGAGCAGATACCTTTTGGGAGGCGTATGACCCAAACGACTCCAAATTTTCACCCTATGGCGATGTCCATATCAATAGCTTTTGCCACGCATGGAGTTGCACGCCAACTTATTTCTTCCGTGCTTCCAGATTGACAGGATGAGCGTTCAGAGAGGAAGTTTGGAGCACCGAGCGGGAATTGAACCCGCGAATACTGGTTTTGCAGACCAGCGCGTTAGCCACTTCGCCATCGGTGCTCTTGCTCCGCCGCATTGCGCGGCGGAGTTGTTCTTTACAGTCTAGATTACTTGGGCTGTGCCGTCGTACGCAGATAGGGCTTCACCGTCTTGTAGCCGGGGAAGATCTTGTCCGCGTCGTCGTTTGAGACTGCGCCGGTGATGATGACATCCTCACCCTGCTTCCAGTTCGCTGGCGTCGCAACCTTGTGCTTCGCGGTTAACTGCATGGAGTCCAGCACGCGAATGATCTCGTCGAAGTTGCGGCCGGTGGTCATTGGATAAGCAAGCGTCAGCTTGATGCGCTTGTCCGGGCCGATCACGAACACGGTGCGGACAGGAGCGTTGTCTGCAGGGGTGCGACCCTCGCAGCTATCGCCTGCATCGCCCGGCAGCATGTCGTATAGCTTGACGACGTTCAGTTCGGTGTCGCCGATGATCGGATAGTTCACGGCTGAGCCGGTAACTTCCTTGATGTCCTCGGCCCACTTGCTGTGATTTTCGACCGGATCTACACTGAGGCCGATGACCTTGGCGCCGCGCTTGGCAAAGTCGCTCTCGAGGCCCGCGACAGCGCCCAGCTCGGTCGTGCAGACCGGGGTAAAGTCCTTGGGGTGAGAGAACAGGACGGCCCAGTTGTCGCCGATCCACTCATGGAAATGGATGGTGCCGTGCGTCGTCTCAGCAATGAAATCAGGTGCTACATCGTTGATACGGAGTGACATGGTCGATTTTTGCCTTTCGGGTTCTACCCTAACTATTTTTTTTGAAAATAACCGTCATCCAACATCTTTTCAGCCAGAAAGTAAAAACCCACCCGGCATTCGCTCTGGGTGGGTTCTGTGCTTCTCGAAGCTGCTTACTTCGATTCGCTCATTCGCGCACCCGCGCCGGGCTACAGCAACAGCAGCAGCAAAGCGGGGCATTCGTATTGAGCGTCATCGTCATCGAATATTTTGTACCGCGGCTAGCCCAAGAAGCTAGCATGAAGCAGGTTGGCCCCATTGCGGTCTAACCAAAACCATAGTCGCGAGGAGCTTCCCGTGTCAACTGAAGAACATTTAGATCCATTGAAGATTTCATCCGCAGACTCCGCAGAAGCCCCGCCGACTGCCCATTCGGCCTTCGACTTTGCGCAGGTTGATGTCTTCGCAGAACGTCCACTTGAGGGTAACCAGCTTGCTATTTTTACGGATGCACGCGGCCTTTCGACGGAAGAGATGCAGGCGCTGGCTCGTGAAACGAACTTGTCGGAGACAACGTTCATCTTTCCTCGCGAGCCGGAGATCGAGCGCGACCGTGGCGTTCAGGTTCGCATCTTTACTACCGAAGAGGAACTGCAGTTCGCAGGTCATCCCACGCTCGGCACCGCGACATGGATCTACTGCAACCATCCAGAGTTCAAAGGCGCGGAGCAGATCACGCTCGACCTTCGCGTTGGCCCTATTCCCGTCCGTTTCACTCCATCAAAGCCGGGTGAGCACGGTGTCTTCGGAACGATGCGACAGAACGATCCTACCTTCGGAGATGTTCACGATCGCACGGCGCTTGCATCGGTGCTTGGGCTTTCCATCGACGACCTCGATCCAAGCCTTCCGGCGCAGACCGTCTCCACTGGCATGGCCTTCTGCATTGTGCCGCTCAAGTCACTCGAGGTTGCAGCGCGTCTTCAGATTCCTCAACATTCCGCCAACGCTTATCTCAGGCGCAGCGATGCAAAATTCTTTCACTGCATTACACGTGCAGATGCATCCTCGGGTGCAGATTGGCATGCGCGTATGCAGTTTTATAACGGTGAGGATCCTGCAACTGGTTCAGCGTCTGGCTGCACGATCTCTTATCTCGTGCGCCACGGTCTCGCAGCAAGTCGTCAGCCTATCGTGATCGAACAGGGAATCGAGATGCTTCGTCCGAGTCGCATTCACGTCTCGGCAACACTCAGTCAACGCGACGGACACGAATATGTTTCTGAAGTGTTCGTTGGCGGGCGCACCATTCCTGTTGCAATGGGACGCTTTTTCCTGCCGTGATGCACTCGATATTCACAGGCACACATAATGAATCTCTAATGAATTCGCACGTTTCCGCTTTGCGGTGGATGTGCAAGCTCTAATATTTGCTATTTTCGCCCTAGCTTCGCCGTTGCGAATTTGGCTGAGCATTCGTACTGTTGGAAAGCGTTGACGACGACTTCGCATGCAACGTGCGCGGTTGTCGACGATGAGTTCTTTCGCCTGTATTACGGACAACTAGAGTTGAGAGACGCCTGACTGCCTGCAGTCGCGACGTCACCCAGCGCACCATCACTGCTTGCAAACGCAGTTGGGAGTCGAGCCGCCTTGTCGCGGCTTAGAACTTCACTGTATCCGCAGCAGACCGATCCCCTGCGCTTTGGAGACGCGCGTGGCAACCTGCCAGGTATGCAGCATCTCTCGCACCCCATGGTCCGGCAGCCTTGTGCTCCGGACCGGTGGAACTGTTCCTTCGGGAAGCAGACAGGAGAGCTTTGTCTTTCTATCTGCCTCCTCGTCGGAGCGGCTGACCCACTACGCGTTGGAGTACGCTTCCAGCCGGACCAGGGGGCATTTTTTGAACACACCAAACCAGTGTGTCTGCAAACCAGCAGATCCACCGGGATGGCCCATCGGCCGGAGCACGCCATAAGGCGGCTTTCGGCAGAAAACGAGACTGCATTGCGGCCCAAGAAGACGATTCTCTGCGTAGACGACAACGAGCAAGTGCTCTCTGTACGGACTTTCCTCCTCGAAACCCGAGGCTATCGCGTCATTGCAGCGCTCTCCTCGCAGCAGGCGCTCGAAGTTGTAGAGCAGGCCGTTCCCGGCTCCCTCGATCTTCTTCTATGCGACCTGATCATGCCCCAGATGGACGGCAACGAGCTCGTCCGCCGCGCTAAACAACTGCAGCCCGGCCTGCCCGCGATGATCGTCTCCGGCACCGTCAATGCCTTCGATCGCGCTTCCTGTGCCGACGTCTTTTTGCCCAAGGGTGCAAGCTCTCCCGCCGAGATGATCGAACGCATCCGCGTACTTGTCGCCCGCAAGCGTGGACCGAAGAAGGCGCACTTCCCTCAGCAGCACAACCACATGATGACTGCAGCAGTAGCGTCGTAATCCTGGTTTCGGTTTGCCCCGCCCATTCGCGGTTTACTGCGATGGGTGGAGAGCAAAGGGGATGAGCAAACTTCTAAGCCTCCACCAGCCCATACTTCCGCTGCCATTGCAACTTCAGCCGCGCCCATACTGCATCGATTTCATCTCGCGGAATGGCCGGATCGGGTTGTGACGCGAAACGCGAAGCCTCGACCTTAGCTAGCTCCAACATAGCGCGGTCTCTTACCAGGTTGGCCACGCGAAACTCCGGTAACCCCGCTTGACGTGTGCCAAAAAATTCTCCTGGGCCACGCTGCTGCAGGTCGAGCTCAGCCAACTCGAATCCATTCTGCGTTCGCACCATGGCATCCAAGCGAGCCTCAGCGTGCTCGCTTACGTTGCCTCCCGTCATCAAGATGCAGAAGCTCTTCGCCGCGCCGCGTCCGACACGTCCGCGAAGCTGATGCATCTGCGCGAGGCCGAACCGTTCTGCGTGCTCGATCACCATTACGGAAGCATTTGGAACGTCCACGCCTACCTCGATCACCGTAGTCGCGATCAGCACATCAATGTCTCCGCGCTGAAAGCGCCGCATGGTTACTTCCTTATCGTCCGGGCTCAGACGTCCGTGAAGCAAACCGAGTCGAAGTCCCGCAAGAGCACCTACACGCAACTCCTCGTACATATCCGTTGCAGCGCGCAGTGCTTTCTTCGGTGCAAAAAGCTTCTCCGTTTTCGCGGCCTTTGTCTTCTTCTTTTGGGCGGCACGCAGCGGGGTGGGGGAGTCTGCTGTCTTCTTCCCAGCTTCAGCACTTAAAGCCTCAGTTTCTTCATCGCGAGGAAAATCCAGTTCTGGCTGATCGTCGCTGGCTCCCTCAATCACCGGGTAGACAATGTAAGCCTGCCTTCCCGCGGCGACCTGTTTTCTTACAAAAGTCCACACATCTTCCGCACGTTCCTCTGTTGTGCGTCGCGTGACGATTGGAGTTCGGCCTGGGGGCAGTTCATCGATCACACTGGCATCAAGGTCTCCATAAAGCGTTAATGCCAGCGTCCGAGGGATAGGTGTTGCTGTCATGACTAATACATCAGGATCAAGTGCGCCGGGCTTCTTCATCAGGCGAAACCGTTGCTGCACGCCAAACCTGTGCTGCTCGTCGACAATCACCAGTCCCAGATTGTCGAAATCAACCTTGTCTTCGATCAACGCGTGAGTTCCAATCGCGAGATCACTTTCTCCACGAAAGATCCTGCCGCGTGCCTCCCGCTTCGCTGTGACATCGAGCGATCCCGTCAGCAGAGTCACTCGATACGGCTTGCCAGTTCGCGGCGATGCCACCCCGCCGAGGAGCTTCTTCGCCGAAAGATAATGTTGTGTTGCCAGAATCTCCGTTGGGGCCATCAGCGCCGTCTGATAGCCATTCTCAATCGCCACCAAAGCCGCCTGCATCGCAACGATCGTCTTGCCCGAGCCTACGTCTCCTTGTAACAGGCGGCGCATTGGCTGAGGCTTGCGCATATCGGTTGCAATCTCGCCGAGCACTCGTTTCTGGGCGGCTGTGGGGTGAAACGGAAGCACTTGCTTGATCGCCTCGCGAACCTTCACGTTCGTTGCAAAAGCGGTTCCTTCGCGTTCGCGCATTCGCCGACGCTTCAACTCCAGCCCCAGCTCCAGATAAAACAACTCTTCAAAGATCAGCCGGCGATGGCCTGGAGTAGCCGCAGACATCAACTCTGTTATCGGTGTTCCAGCCTCTGGAAAGTGCACGGTCTTCAGGGCTTCCAGCCGTCCCGGCAGACCGAGCCTCTTTCGCAGAGCATCCGGCAATGTCTCCGGAACCGCATCGGCGCCGCTGATACCTAACTCTTCGAACAAGCTCCAGATCACACGGCGCAGCCACTTCGATCCCAGCTTCGCGCCCCAGGCTGTCGTGCCGCCCAGAGATTCATAGACCGGCACAATCCGGCCCACTTCCAGCATCGCAAATTCAGCCTCAGCACCACCTGCCGAAGGCAACACCTCAAACTGTGGCTGAATCATCTTAAATTTCCCGGCGCTGCTTCGCGAAGCCTCCAGCTTCCCATACAGCGCTACCATTTGGCCGACGTGGAACTTGTCCCGCAGATATGTCCCGCGAAACCACATTGCCTTTACGGTGTTCAGTCCTTGGCCGACCGTCATCTCGAACAGCGGCATATGGCGCGTCTGCAACAGCACGGTTCCCCGAACCTCACCAATTACGGAGGCCATCATCCCGGCCTTCAGGGCAGTCATCGGCAACGGATTCAGCCGGTCTTCATAGCGAAATGGCAGGTGATATAGCAGGTCTTCGACGGTTTCAACGCCGCGTTTGGCCAATTCTGGAGCAACGCGTTCGCCAACGCGCTTTACAAACTTCATCGGAGTAGAAAGTTCCAGCGGCACACAGCGATGCTACCAAGAAGCCCGCGGCATTCTGGAACCGGCATTCTCAAATTTCAGTCCGGATGCATTGGTCCTATAATTCCATCACTTCCCTTGAAGTATCGGTTTGAGCTGACGAAGCGGTTTCTGGCATCGGAGGATTCACAATGGCATTCATGGGGCGCTGGTTTGAAGAAGTCTGGAACAAGGGACGTGCAGATGCAATCGACGAGATGATGTCTCCTGACGCGGAAGGCCATGGTCTCAAAAGCCACGACGGAAAGGAGATTGACGGGATGACAGCGTTCCGATCCTTCCATAAGACCTTCTGTTCGGCATTTTCCGATATTCACGTCAAAGTGGAAGAGACAGTCACCGAAGGCGACAGGACAGTGGCGCGCTGCCTTGTTACTGGAACTCATAGTGGTGATAGTTTGGGAAGGCCCTCGACGGGCAAGCCGGTCAGCTTTCGGGGAATGTGCATGGTCCGTCTCAAGGATGGGAAGATCATCGAGTCCTGGAATAACTTCGACTTCATGACAATGTACAAGCAGTTGGAATAAGTCATCGCATCGGCGAGAAGACTTCCGTGCATCTACGAGCGGCTTTTATATCTCTGTGCGGTTGAGATCGGTCCATTAGCTCGTGCTGAATGGCAGTCCTATACCATAGATCTGCGCGACATACCCATCAGTCACCGATCCGGTCACCGTCAACTGCAGCGCTGCTTTATAGATCGAATCCGCTGCGTTTGTTGTGTCGCGCGCCTTCGACCGCGCATAATTCGCCGTCGCGTACACTTCATTATTGACTGTATCGTCGAAGAACACCTGCGTCGTGTTGTTTGTCAGGACATTGGCGGAGGTATCGTACGTTCTGATTCGCAGATGAATATGTGCCGTCCGTCCGCCATACCATCCCGGATAGATCGTCGTGAACGTCACCAGGCCGTTCGAGTCGCTCAACTGGTAGCCGCGAAGGAAGTTTTCATTCAGCGTGCTCGCCTTCGTCTCATTCTGCGTGGCCTCTTCGGAGTACACGCCCACCGCATCCGCATGCCACACATCCACGCGCGCGTTCTCGAGTGGTGTACACCCGCTGCTCGCATAGGTGTACACGGCAAAGGTCAACGACAGCGGAACCCCGACAGTTCCCTGCAAATCCGTCGACGTGATCGTATCCGGCTCGATGTTGCTGCGCAGCGGTGACGCCGTATCTCCATCCACCCAATACGGACCCTCCGTTGTCGTCGAACCCTTTGTGCATGATGTGGAACTTGTTGTCGTCGTCGTGGTGGTTGTCGTCGTGGCAGTTGTCGCGGTCACCTTGCCGCCTCCACCGCATCCAGCCAGAGAGGCGGCTCCGGCAATGCTCAACAGACGAACAGCATCGCGCCGTGAAAAAGTGCGGCGCAGATAGGGGGGAAGGACCCCCCAGAGGATTGGGCCCAACTGCATGATTTACCTCATACCAGGAATCACTACACCAGGGTTAGACGATGTTCTTTCGCGGAGGACTACAGGCGCGGTCAGTTCGGCCAGATAAATCTCCGCCAATCCTCCTGCTAAACTGGCCTAGATAACTCGATAACCTATGCCCATCGTAGAACTCCAGCAGGTCCGTAAGGCCTACGACACCAAAATAGCCGTAGAAGATCTCTCCTTCAGCATCGAACCCGGAAGCATGTTTGGCCTCCTCGGTCCCAACGGCTCCGGCAAAACTTCGTCCATCCGCATGATGATCGGGATCACGGTTCCGGACTCTGGCAACGTGAGCCTCTTCGGCGAGCCCTTTAAGCGCACGAACCTCCATCGCGTCGGCTATCTTCCTGAGGAGCGCGGCCTCTATAAGAAGATGAAGGTAATCGACCAACTCATCTTTCTCGGCCAGCTTCACGGCCTCGACGCGACTACAGCATCGAAGCGCGCCCATGTCTGGTGCGAGCGCATGGATATCACCGAGGCCATCCCCAAGAAGACGGAAGAGCTCTCCAAGGGCATGCAGCAGAAGATCCAGTTCATTGCTGCGCTTCTCCACGAGCCCGAGCTCATCATCATGGACGAGCCCTTCAGCGGCCTCGATCCCGTAAACGCCACACTTCTTATGGACACGCTTCTCGATCTCCGCAAACAAGGCCGTTCCGTATTGTTCTCGACCCACCGCATGGATCAGGTCGAGAAGCTCTGCGATGCCATCTGCCTCATCGATCGCGGCCGCCTCGTTTTATCTGGAGGCATGCGCGAGATCAAGTCCCGCTACCCTGCTAACCGCGTCCTCATCAATTTCACTGGCGATGCCTCCTTCCTCAACCACCCCTCCATCGAGAGCGCAAAGAATTACAACGGCATGGCGGAGATCAAGCTCAACGACGGCAGCGATGGTCAAGCTCTGCTAGCCGAAGCCGTCACAATGGCACGCATTACCCGATTTGAAGTGATGGAGCCGACGCTTGAAGAGATCTTTATCGAAACTATAGGAGGCAAAGTCGATGCATAACGTCTGGCTCATCGCGAAGCGCGAATACCTGGAGCGCGTCCGCACTAAGGCCTTCCTTATCTCCACCATTCTTATCCCTGTCCTCATGGGCGGCGGCATTATCGGCTCCGTCGTTATGGGCGGCAAGGCAAGATCCACTTCGCACATCACAATCGTTTCGCCGGACCAACAGCTTGCCACCGATCTCCAGACCGAGCTACAGGACGGCAAAGATAGCAAGATGACCGTCGACGTCATTTCACCCGGAAACAGTGCCACACGTGCCACACTGGATTCCATGCTCGCCGACAAACAGCTCGATGGCTACCTCTGGATAACACCTGCTGCCAAAGCCGGTGAACGCCCCAGCTTTTCTTATACCCCGCGTTCAGCTGGTGATATCAGTACCAAAGGAACCATTACCTCCTCTCTTCGCACCGTGCTCATGCGCGAACGTCTCGCCCACGAGGGTCTAGTCGCCTCCGATGTCGATGCCCTTATGCAGCCGGTAGAGGTCAACACCACCCAGGCTGGCAAAAACGCCGACACTATCTCTAGTTTCGTAGCCGTTTACGTCCTCTTTTTCCTCATGTACATGGTCATCCTGCTCTATGGCATGAACGTCGCCCGCTCCATCATTGAGGAGAAGACCTCCCGCGTCTTCGAGGTCCTGCTCGCGACCATACGGCCTGAAGAGATGATGGCCGGCAAGGTCATCGGCGTAGGCTCCGTGGGCCTCACCCAGGTCGCCGTCTGGCTTGCGACCGCTGTGCTTCTCACCAGCACGTCCATTCTTTCGGCCTTTGGCAGCGGCACGATGCATGTGTCGCTCAGCGCCATGCAGATCATCTTCTTCGTCGTCTACTTTTTACTTGGCTACCTGCTCTATTCCAGCATTGCCGCCGCGCTCGGTGCGATGGTTAACTCCGAGCAGGAGCTTCAGCAGCTCAACATGATCCTCGTTATGCCGCTGGCCGGCTGCATGTTCGCGCTCGCTCCCGTTATTACCAATCCAAGCGGGACGCTCTCCCGCATCATCTCGCTTATTCCTTTCTGCACGCCGCTCATTATGTACCTTCGCATCTCGTTGGCCATGCCTCCAGCGTGGGAGATCGCGCTCTCAATCGTGCTCATGATCGTTACCATTTGGGCTATCCTCTGGGTAGCCAGTCGTATCTATCGTGTGGGCATTCTTATGTACGGCAAGAAACCGAATGTTCCTGAGATACTGCGCTGGCTGAAGTACAGCTAACTTCGGGACCCTTCATTTAAGGAGGGAGATTTATGGCCATCGCGAAGCGAAGGATGATGGTTGCGGCGGTCCTCGGTTTGCTCGTAGCCGTGGGGCTGAACCTGGTGCAAACTAGTCCTTCCGAATCCCCAAACATGAACGTGGCACGAGAGGTGGCTTCCGTCATGATGATGCCAGCAACCTTAATCACCACAATGACAAGACAGGTTCACAACAGAAGCCTTGTTGCAATCACGCTTCTCGATTTTGTCTTCTACACTCTCTGTATTTATGGGCTACTAACCGTCACTGGTCGTCGCAAACAGAAATCCTGACGCGTAAATCTACCGTCGCATACCACGGTAAACTCATCTTCGTGTCCCAGACTTTTAATCTCAAGCAACGCATCGCCCTCGCCGTTGTTCCTCGCCTGGCGAGCATGGCCATCTGCTGTCTTGGCGTAACCTTGCGCTACCGCGACGTCTGCGATCCCGGAGCGCGTCCCGGTTACGACACACCGCCGCCTGCTATCTACGCCTTCTGGCATCGTTGCCTCCTTGCCTGTGCCTGGCGGTTCCGCAACAACGGCGTCACCATACTCATCAGCCGCAGCTTCGACGGCGAACTTATCGCCCGCACCGTTGAGCGCCTGGGCTTTGTTGCCATTCGCGGCTCCAGTTCCCGCGACGGTGCCAGCGGTCTGCGCAACCTCCAGCGCGCCTATCTCGCTGGCCACTACTGCGCTATCACCGCCGACGGTCCGCGTGGACCTGCTCAAATCGCCAAGCCCGGCGTTACTCAACTGGCCAAACTCGTCGATACCACCGTAGGCGCCTTCTACGTCCACCCGGAGAAGGCCTGGGAGCTTCGTTCCTGGGACCGCTTCCTCATCCCTAAGCCATTCTCTCGTGTCACTATAGCCTGGACTGCGCAGGTTCCTGCCGAGCAAGGCGCTGTTCAAGCCATACTCGATCACTCCGTGGAATTGGCTCAGTCCAGCACTGTATAGCTTTGCCTTCGCACACTAAAATCAAGCAGTGCGTGTAACCGACTTTCACTTCGATCTTCCGGAAGAGCTTATCGCTCAGTCGCCGCCGCCGGTGCGCGGGACGAGCCGTATGCTCGTTCTTGATCGTCAGGCTGGTGAGTATCGCGATGATTTCTTTCGCAATCTGCCTGACCTGCTTCATCCGGGTGACCTGCTGATTCTTAACGATAGCCGCGTCATTCCAGCTCGTTTGTATGCCACACGCGCTCGCGGTCCTCACACGCAAGCTGGGTCGCCCGATCCTACAGGTCGCATCGAGGTTCTTCTGACCCAGCAACTCAGCGAGCATGAGTGGGATGCACTCGTTCGCCCTAGTCGCAAGGTTCAGCCTGGTGAGCGTCTTCACTTTACTGCGAGCGACGAAAAAGAGCCGCTTCTTGAGGCTGAGGTTCTTGCTGCTGGAGAGTTCGGCGAACGGACGTTACGGTTCACTCCAGTTGCGGATTTCCTCGCTCTTCTCAATAGGATTGGCCATATGCCGCTGCCTCCTTATATTCATCGGGAGGATAGGGTAGAGGATCGCGACCGGTATCAGACTGTCTTTTCGCATGAGCCGGGGAGTGCGGCTGCGCCTACTGCGGGGCTACACTTTACACCGGAGATTTTGGAGACCATGCGGGCGAAAGGCATTGAGATACAGACAGTTACGCTTCATGTGGGACTAGGAACTTTTCAGCCTGTACGGGCGGAGATGGTGGAAGATATTCGTCTTCACGCCGAGCATTACACGTTGCCGGAAGTGACGGCTGAGGCCATCAATCGGGCGCTGAGAGAGGGGCGGCGGGTGATTGCGGCGGGGACTACGACTACGCGGACGTTGGAGCATTGCGCGCAGATGGCGAGTTTAGAGGGGTTTGAGCCGCATGGGGGGCTTCGGCTGCGGGCGCACTCGGGGTCTACCAGTATTTTCATCTCGCCGGGGTATCAGTTTCGGGTTGTGGGGGGATTGCTGACGAACTTTCATCTTCCGCAGTCGACGCTGTTGATGCTGGTGAGCGCTTTTGCGGGACGGGAGCGGGTTTTGGCTGCTTATGCTCATGCTGTGCGGGAGCGGTACCGGTTTTTTTCGTATGGGGATTGCATGCTTTTGGTGTGATTTTTTTTGAGGCGGTTTTTGGGTAGGGTTTTGCGAAAAATGGGCGGAAGTTGATGGTTTTTTCGTCACAGACGATGGTGAAATGCATGGTAAACGTGGTTAGCGGGATTCACTTTTTGGGCCTCTGATTTTTTTTGCAATTTGGTTGAAGATTTCTGTGGAAATCGTCAAGTGGGGTTGAGGGGTGGGAGGCTGCCTCGCGCGGGGCTTTGCTGGCGCGTTACCATCAAACATTCATGGCAAAGACACCGACGACGCCCGCAACTTCTGCAGCCAACCAGGCCAAGCCTCCTATTTATCTGCTCGATTCAATGGCCTTCATCTTCCGCGCTTATCACGCGATGCAGCGGCAGCGGCCTATGTCGACGCGCACGGGGATTCCGACGGCGGCGACCTATGTCTTCGTCAACATGATCAATAAGCTGCGCAAGGACTTTTCGCCGCAGTACCTGGCGGCTGTGTATGACGTGGGCGCGCCGGTTCATCGGAATGAGCTGGCGACGCAGATGAAGGACGTCAAGAAGTTCAATATCAAGACGCAGCAGTTTGAGGTGATTGAGTACGGCGGCTATAAGGCGAACCGGACGGAGACGCCACCCGACCTGATCCAGCAGCAGCCTTATATTCGCCGGGCACTGGAGGCGTTTCGGATTCCGATTCTGTACTACGAGGGTTTTGAGGCCGATGATGTGATCGGCACGCTCTCGAGCAAGCTTTCCGCTCTTGGCCACAAAGTCTACGTCGTGTCGTCGGACAAGGACATGATGCAGCTCGTCAACAAAGACGTTAGCATTCTGAATCCGACCAAGGACAACCTGATCCTCGATCCTGCGGGCGTCGAAGCGGCGCTGGGTGTGCCGCCGGAGCGGGTTATCGATGTGATGGCGCTGCGCGGGGACTCAGTCGACAACATCCCCGGTGCGCCGGGTATCGGCGATAAGGGCTCGGTCGAACTTATCCAGCAGTTCGGCACTGTCGAAGCTGCGTTGGATCGTGCTGACGAGGTGAAGCGGAAGACGTATCGCGAGTCGCTGCAGAACAATCGCGACAATATTCTCCTGTCGAAGGAGCTGGTGACGATTCACACCGAGGTTCCTATTGACTACTCGCTCGACGCGATGCGGACGCAGGCACCTGACGTTGCGGCGTGCCGTGCGTTGTTCTCTGAGCTTGAGTTCACAACGCTGCTGAAGGAGCTGGCGCCTGCGGTGGATAACACCGCGATCGAGTTCAATCTGAAGCCGACTCCTAAGGATGTGGCGCAGCTTTTGAAGGAGGCTCGGGAAGAAGGGAAGAGGGAAGAGGGAAGAGGGAAGAGCGAGCTGAAGGGGATGGCGATTGCGATCTTCGAAGATGCGCGGGCGATTGCGGCGGAAGTTGCAGCGGAGGCGTCGGATGAGGGTGTGGAGCCTGAGCCGCCGCCTGCGGAGAATATGTCTCTGTTTGGCGCGCATGAGGCCGCGGATGTGAAGCCTGAATCGGCTGTGTCTAGTCCGGCAGAGGATCCTGCGTCTCGGCTTGGGCTTGCTGTTTCGGGTGGCTCTGCGCTTGAGGTGTCGCTTGATCTTCCGGGTGTGAAGGAGGCGCTTGCCGATGAGACGCTGCCCAAGGATGTTCACGATTTGAAGGCGATTCTGCGTGCGCTTGCTCCGCACAACGTGAAACTTGCAGGTGTGCGAAATGACGTGATGCTTCTGAGCTATCTGGTGAATCCGACGCATGCCTCGCATACTCTGCCTGATATCGCGGCCCGTACTACGAGCCGTGCGCTGATCCATCAGGTGACGAAGGATAATCCGAATGATCCGCATCGTCTGCCCGAGGCTGCTGCTGCGATTGTGCGTTTGGCCGATACGCTTCATGAGCAGATTGCTGAGTCAGGGCCGATAGAGCATCACATCATCGCGGATGATCCTGCGCTTGGTGGCGCGATGACGACGGAGATGTTGTTTGCGACGCCTGCTGCGGCTGGGACAAAGTCTGTGGGGATTTCGCCGTTGATGCAGGTGTACGAGACGATCGATCTGCCGCTGGTTGCGGTCTTGCTTCGCATGGAGCAGGCGGGTGTGCGCATCGACCCTGAGTTTCTTCGCGGTATGTCGACGCGGCTTGCGGTGGAGATTGATAACCTTGCCGAGCGAATCTATACGGACTCGGGGCACCGGTTCAATATCAACTCGCCGAAGCAGCTTGGCGATGTGCTGTTCAACAAGATGATGCTGCCGAAGCCGATGAAGTATGGCAAGGGCAAGGTGGTTTCGACGGCGCAGGATGTGCTGGAGGAGTTGGCTGAGAATCATCCGATTGCGGCGCTTGTTATTGAGCATCGTCAGCTGCAGAAGTTGAAATCGACTTATCTCGATCAGCTTCCTGCGCTTGCCGATTCAGAGGGCCGGATTCATACGACGTTCAACCAGGTGGGTACGGCTACGGGTCGGCTTTCGAGCACGAATCCTAATCTGCAGAACATTCCTGTGCGGACGGCTGTTGGGCGCGAGATACGCGGGGCGTTTATTGCGGCTCCGGGCAATGTGCTGATGTCGGCGGACTACTCGCAGATTGAGCTGCGGCTGATGGCGCATTTTTCGCAGGACCCGCTGCTGCTCGATGCCTACAGGACGGGCAAGGATATTCATACGCTGACGGCGAGCGAGGTGTTTGGCGTGGATGCGGCGACGATGGATAAGGAGACCCGCAACCGGGCGAAGGCTGTGAACTTCGGCATTGTGTATGGCATCAGTCCGTTTGGGTTGTCGGCGCAGCTTGGTATCGACCAGAAGACCGCGAGGATTTATATCGAGACGTACTTTGAGCGCTATGCGGGTGTGCAGCGGTTTATCGAGGAGACCCTGGATACGGTTCGACGGGAGCAGGCGGTTCGGACTTACTTCGGGCGGGTGCGGCCTATTCCGGATATTCAATCGCGCAATCCCAATATGCGCGGGTTTGCGGAACGCACGGCGGTGAATACTCCGCTGCAGGGTACGGCGGCGGATTTGATCAAGCTGGCGATGCTGAAGATCGATCAAGTGATTCGCGACCAAAAGATGAAGTCGCGTATGACGCTGCAGGTGCATGACGAACTGCTGTTCGATGTTGTGCCGGATGAGGCTGATGAGATGGAGAAGATGGTGAAGCGGGAGATGGAACACGTGGCGGAGTTCAGCGTGCCGATTGTGGCTGAGGTGGGGGTGGGGAAGAACTGGCGGGATATTAAGTGATTCCCATACGCAGGATTGATATGACCATAGTATAATGACCATGGTGTTAGGAGGCATTCATGAAGACGATTGCGGCAGGAACATTCAAGGCGACCTGTCTCTCTGTGATGGACGAGGTGCAGGCCAAGCGGCAACCTATTCTCATCACCAAGAACGGAAAGCCCGTCGCCCAACTCGTTCCGGTGCAGGCAGATCAGGATGACCCTATCTTTGGGTTCTATAAAGGCAAGCTGAAGATTGTGGGCGACATCATCTCTCCCATCGTGCCGCTGGAGGATTGGAGCAGCCTGAAATGATCGTGTTGGATACCCACGTCGTTGTGTGGCTTGCGCAGGAGCCGGATCGACTTTCCAGCAAGGCTGTGACTGCAATCGCTGCGGCCCGCAAGACAGGTGGCGTTGGCGTCTCGGACGTAACGTTGTGGGAGTTGGCTATGCTGGTCACGAGAGAGCGCATCGAGCTGGCAACATCCCTCGAGTCGTTTTTGCGTGCAGTCGAATCCACCTTCGTCGTCTTTCCCTTGACTGCAATGATCGCGCAACGGTCGGTGCAGTTTACCGATCGTTATCCCGCTGACCCTATGGATCGCATTATCGGCGCAACCGCGCTGATTGAAGGTGTTCCTCTCGTCACCCGCGACGAAAAGATACGACGCTCGAAGGAAGTGCCTTCTATCTGGTGATCGCGGAGACTCGCAGACGAAAACGGGGAACTGTGTGGTAAGTTGGGCAGCGGAGAAAAATGGATGCCTTTCGCTTCAGTGAAATGTGTAACCTCTGCTCTTACTCTTCCGCTTTTATTCGCTGCCTATGTACATGCTGCCAGCCCTACGACGGTGAAAACCGACAAAGGTAAGGTTGAAGGCGCGCTTACTACTGATGGAAAGGTTGCGGCGTTTAAAGGGATTCCTTATGCTGCGCCGCCGGTTGGGAATCTGCGTTGGCAGCCACCGCAGCCCGCGGCGAAGTGGGGTGGGACGCGGTCGGCCAAGGACTTTGGATCGCATTGCATTCAGTCTTCCGGTTATCCGGATATGGTGTTTCACGATCCTGGGCCAAGCGAGGATTGCCTGACGCTGAATGTGTGGACTCCCGTGGGTGCGAAAAAGGGCAACCTGCCGGTGATGGTTTGGATCTATGGCGGTGGGTTCGTTAGCGGAAGCACGTCGGAGAATCGGCAGGATGGGCAGTTTCTGGCGCATCGCAATGTTGTTGTTGTCTCGATGAATTATCGGCTTGGTATCTTTGGGTTCTTCTCGCATCCGGAGCTGTCAGCGGAGTCAGCGCATCATGCTTCGGGAAATTATGGCCTGATGGATCAGAGCGCAGCGCTGGAGTGGGTGAAGCGCAATATCGCGGCGTTTGGCGGCGATCCTAAGAACGTTACGATCTTCGGCGAGTCGGCGGGATCGTTTTCGGTTAGCTCGCAGATGGCTTCGCCGCTGTCGAAGAATTTGATTGCGAAGGCGATTGGCGAGAGCGGTGGAGCGTTTTATAGCGGCGGCCTTAGCTATCCAACGCGCGAGGTGAGCGAGAAGACCGACAGTGAGTGGGCTCAGACTGCGTTTGGGACATCTAAATTGGCGGACCTGCGTAAGCTTTCGAGCGATGAGATTCTGAAGGCGGCGACGGCGAAGACGACTCCGGCGCCTCCGCGGTTTGGGCCGAATGTGGATGGATATTTTCTGCCGGATTCGGTGCCGAATATCTTCGCGGCGGGCGAGCAGGCTCATATTCCGTTGATCGCTGGGTGGAACGCGGATGAGGGACGCGGGGCTGCGCTGTTTGCGAAGCCGCCGGTGACGGTGGAGACATTTACGGTGCAGGCGCGGGAACGTTTTGGGGATCGGGCACAGGAGTTTCTTGCGGTGTATCCGGCGGCCACGGATGAAGAGGCGAAGGTATCGGCTGGGGATTTTGGTGGCGACAGCTTTATTGCTTACTCGACGTGGCGATGGATCGAGGCGCATGTGGCGACGGGGAATTCGCCGACATATCGCTACTTCTTCAGCCTGGGATCGCCCGGGGACAAGAATCATCCGGCGGTTCTCGGGGCGTTCCACTCGGACGATATTGAGTATGTGTTTGGCACGCTGGACTCGCGGCCGGAGATAGTATTGCGGCCGGAGGATAGGAAGCTTTCCGAGCTAATGGGGCAGTACTGGACGAACTTTGCGCGGACGGGCGACCCGAATGGCCCCGGTCTGCCGAAGTGGCCGACGACCGGGCCGCCGGAGTGGATGGTGATGCATCTGAACGCGAACCCCATGGCGAAGCCGGATCCTTACCGGCCACGGTATGTTTTTCTTGATTCGGTGTGGGGCAAGCCCAAGTCCTGATCGGCTAAGTTATTTTGATTCAGCGCGGATGCGCGGGCTGGTAGACTTAAAGCTCTGCGCCGTGCATTCGCGCAAGCCCAGGATCTCTCAAAGCGGACTGACCGCGGCGAGCCAAAAAGGAAGACTCAACCAAGTGGATCAGCAGACAAGACAAGCTCTCAAGCACGACCAGTTCGTCGATACGACACAGCATGGCCTCGAGTGGGCTACAGAGAATCGCAACTCGCTCATTCGTATCAGCGTGGCGGTCGTCATTGCACTCTTTATTGTGATTGGCGGCTATCTGTTTTACCAACACCGCTCCGAGCAGGCCACCGTTGCGTTTGGCGAGGCGATGCAGTCTTACCAGACGCCGCTCGCGCAGCCGGGTCAGGCTGTGCCTCCCGGGGTAAAGACGTTTCCGTCCTCCGCTGAGCGGGCTAAGGCTGCCAATGCGCTGTTTACGGCGACGGCGGATAAGTATGGCATGACGCCGAGCGGCAAGCTCGCGCGCTATTTTGCCGGGCTTACGTTTGTCGAGGCCGGCGAGAATGCTTCGGCTGAGAGCACGCTGAAGCAGGTTGCCGGTGGCATGAATGCGGATCTTGCGGCGCTGGCCAAGCTTTCGCTGGCGCAGCTCTATCGCCAGACGGGCCGCGATGCTCAGGCGATCGATCTTTACAACGAACTGGCTGCCAAGTCTGCGAGCACGGTTCCTCCGGGACTGGCGCAGCTCCAGTTGGCAGAGCTTTATGAGAATCAGGGCAAGCCTGATCTGGCGAAGAAGGTCTACGCGCAGCTGAAGGACAAGGACGCCAAGGGGCCCGCGGGCCAGTTGGCTGCGCAGAAGCTCAATCCTGCTGCTGCTCCTGCTGGTCCGGGCGCGCAGTAGTTTTTAGTGGCCGTGCTCGTCGTGGTGCAACAGCGCCGAATGGGCACGGTCGCTAGGATTACTGACGTTTTGCGCTTCGGCGCGAAGCTTGGTAAGTAAGCGCCACTGGTCTTTCTCGCGTACTTCTGGGTTCCATGCGGGGAGCGGCATCCTCAAATAGTTCGATAGGGCGATAGCTTCGGGCTCGTAGAGGGCGCGGATGGTGTGCAGGCGATTGGCGGAAGCCGGGTCGCCGCAGAGGCGCAGGTGGACTTCGCCGAGGGTATTGCATAGCTGTCCAAAAGATCCTGGTGGAAGGCGGTTCTCGCCGCTCTGCCTGAGCTTTGCAACGTCCCCCTCCAGATGAAAGACGTGGCCCAGGTCTACAAGCGCGTGGCGGGCCATCACGAAGGTCAGTTGCGCCTGTCGGGAGGGCGTTCCCTCGATCACTGAGATGAGCAGTGCGCAGGTGTCGAGCATGGCTACCAGCGCCGACAGCCAGCTTTGGTTGTCGTGCTGCGACCGGTAATAGCAGAGAATCGGGTAGGAGATGTGGGACTCGAGGATCTCAGCGGACCAGCGCTCCCATTCCGCCAGAAGCGTGGTCAGGGCCTCTTCGCCGCCTTCAAAGCCATGACGACGTAGCAGTTCCACCGCAGCCGGGGGAGAACCGGCGCGGGCGTCGAGAAGGGCGATGCTGACCTCGCGACGTGAGAAGGCTTGATAGAGGACTGGCAGGTAGCCGATGACCAGGGCGACGAATCCCAGGCCTACGCCCGATTCCATGATGATCAGGGTGCGGGCCGCGAGACTGTGGGGAACGACGTCTCCCAGACCGAGGGTAAACAGCGTGGTTCCGCTGACGTATAAATCGGTTCGATATCGTGAAAGACCGCGGACCGTCTGGACTCCCATGATGTCGGTGAAGGGCGATCCGAGAGCGTAAAAGAAGAGGCTGAAACCAACGATCAGCAAACCCGCCCATAAGAGGAGGAGAAGCAGGAGGGAGAGGGGGCCGTAGACGCTGTAAATCTGCTCGCGTACCCGCTTGCTGCGGGTATGTTGCGCCAAAGAGGCCCAGGCTCCCCAAGTTGCCGCAAAGAAGAAATTTGTGATGCGGAACCTTCCCGTTGGCCTCCGGGGCAGGATGATGGTTTGGAAGGCATCGAGCGCGACCCCGAGGCAACATGCGATTCCGGCAATGAATGCAAGCAGATACAAGCTGTTAGCTCCCCTAACCGCCATTGGCGATCACTGTAAGAACCTTACCAGTGCTAACGATCACATAAGAACGTAGTCATTTCGTATAGTTCGGCGATTTGACTGGCGAAAAATCTTTTCACATTTCTTACTTTTTGATGCTATGAATACGTTTTAATCTTCATTAGACAACCCGTCAGATAAGAAGCCTAAGCTTGAGACCTCACCTGTTCGGTGCGGAAAATGCGAGACAAGGAGATCACCATGCAACGAGTGCTGATTGTTGACGATGATCAACTGGTCGCCGATACGTTGGCTTTGATCTTTGAGAAGAACGGTTTTGATGCAAAAGCCGTTTACTCCGCCGACGATGCTCTTCAGTATGCCCGCGAGTTTGTCCCCCATCTCCTGTTGTGCGATGTAACGATGCCCGGAAAGGACGGCCTTGCGTTGGCTCTCGACATTACGCACGAGTTTCCGAATTGCCGCATTATCGTTCTGACTGGTTTCTACTCTAACCTGACGAGCGTGCGCGAGCAGGCCAACAAGATGTCCAGGCCGATGGGCATCCTTACCAAGCCATGCCAGCCGGCGGAGCTTCTTCGTCATGCCAATGACATACTGGCCAGCGCCTGATCTGCAGGTTTGTCATGCCTGATATCGGCCGTATTCTTATTGTTCTGGGGCTTGTCCTCGTTGCGGCTGGGTTGATCCTAGTCGGGCTTGGGCGCCTGAATGTACCACTTGGCCGTTTGCCTGGAGATTTTTCCTGGCATGGCCGAGGATGGTCGGTTTCGTTTCCGCTAGCGACTTCAATACTGTTGAGCGTCATCCTGAGCTTGATCTTCTGGGCGATCAGCCGCTTCCGCCGGTAACCGTGAAATACCCGTGGGTACGATGCTAGACTCAGGCGATGCCCGGAAAAGATGAGAATCAGCCGACCCTTGCGAGCCTCCGGGCTCGGGGTGGCAAGACTCGTTCTTTGAGGCGGTCGCCGTCTCCGCCGCCGCAGGCTGAGTTGCTTTTCTTTCAGGAAGACATCGTGCAGCCGGAGCCGGAGAGGTTCGCTCCTCAAGCTCCAGCTTTACCTCAGGAGTCGAAGCCGCCGGCGCCAGTGATCCCTGAGCGTCGCATCTGGACCGTCCGCAGTCTCGTCGCCAATATTCGTCAACAGGTAGAAAGCGCTTATACCGATATCTGGGTGGAAGGTGAGATATCGAACTGCCGTCCAGCAGCCTCAGGCCATATCTATTTCACCCTGAAGGATGGAGAGGCGCAGCTTCCCGTGGTGCTCTTCCGCCGCCAGGCCATGCTGCTCCGCTTTCGCCCTGCTGATGGTCTTTCGGTGCTGGTGCGTGGGCGCATCTCCGTCTATGAGAGCCGAGGCCAGCTTCAGCTTATTGCGGAAACCATGGAGCCTCGCGGCGCCGGTTCGCTGCAGCTTGCGTTTGAACAGCTCAAGGCTCGGCTGCTTGCAGAAGGGCTCTTTGACGCGGATCGCAAGCAAGCATTGCCTGCATTTCCCCACTGTGTTGGTGTAGTGACGTCGCCTACAGGCGCGGTGATTCGGGACATCATGCATGTCGTTCGTCGACGACATGCGCGGCTCAACCTACTGGTGTACCCCGCAACCATGCAGGGGGCGTCGAGTCCCGGTTCTGTCGCCGCAGGTATTCACTGGTTCAATAAAAATTCTTCGCTTGTCGATGTCATCATCCTCGCGCGTGGTGGCGGATCAATGGAAGACCTGGCCGGGTTCAACGATGAGATGCTTGCCCGCGTCATTGCGAGCTCCAAGCTTCCTGTCGTCTCGGCGATCGGACATGAGACGGACTTCACTATCGCAGACTTCGTCGCCGATCTTCGCGCACCAACACCGTCGGCTGCAGCGGAGATCGTTACGGCCGCACAACATCGCGTAGAAGATCGTGTCCATGCGCTCGAAGCCCGTGTTCATCGCGCTGGGCGTTTCCATCTGATGCACGCCCGTCAGCGATATGCTCGGCTCTCTGCGGAGTCCGTGCTTATTCGTTTGCGTGATGCTGTCAGCCGCAGAGACCAGCGCATCGATGAGCTGCGCTTTCGCCTCGAAGCATCTTCCATCCGCCGGCTTCGCATCTCGGCACATCGGCTGGGCGTGCTTGCAGATCGCCTTCGCCGACACGATCCTTCTCTTCGCATTGCCACAACGCAGCGCCGTCTTCAGCAATCGACGGAGCGTATGTATCGCAGTGCAGGACAGATTATTTCCAGCCAGCAGACGCGGCTGAATCGTGCCACTACACGACTGGAGGCACTCTCACCTCTTGCAGTACTTTCGCGGGGATATGCGCTTGTGTACGCTGCTGATGGAACCCTTTTACGCTCTGCCGCAGACACTGCAGCGGGGCAGAACATTCGTGCCCGCCTCGGTGAAGGCACGCTTGAAGCCCAGGTAACAGCAACAAAAATAACGGAGAAACACAGCTCATGAAGAAGCTCTTTGGGACGGACGGCATTCGCGGTATCGCCGGTCAGTCCCCGCTCGACGCACCTACGATTTACGCTATCGGTCTTGCTCTCGCACATCATCTCGGCGCATCCCCTCGTGTCCTGCTTGGTATGGACACGCGTGAATCGGGCGAATGGATTGTCGCTACTCTTACGGCTGGCCTTTGCGCAGGTGGTGCCAGTGTCGAAAGCGCCGGTGTGATTACGACTCCGGCTATCGCATTTCTTACCAGCACACATGGCTTCTCTGCTGGCGTTGTTATCTCGGCCTCGCATAATCCGTGGCAGGATAACGGCATCAAGGTCTTCGGTCCTGATGGATATAAGCTCGCCGACGCGATAGAGCTGGCGATTGAAGATGAGATCTTCCGTCAGCTCGCAGCCTCTACAACACCGCCGCAGCAGGCCGTGCCTCCCGCAGTGAACGATGCCGATCGCGCTGACTACGTGCGCTTCCTGCTGGCGGCGGTGCCAGGCCTCTCGCTCGATGGCAAGTGCGTGGTCGTTGATTGTGCGAATGGCGCGGCGTCTACGGTCGCGCCGCAGCTCTTTGCCGAGCTGAATGTGAATGGCGGTGGCGAGGCGATTATTACGCACGCCAGTCCCGATGGCCGCAACATCAATGAGAAATGCGGTGCTTTGCATCCCTCCGTTGTTGCTGCAGAGGTTGTTGCGCATAAGGCTAGTTTGGGCATTACATTTGACGGCGATGCTGACCGCGCACTTTTTGCCGATGAGCATGGCCGCGTTGTGAATGGTGATGCTGTTCTTCTGTTGGCGGCGCGGGATCTGCAAGCTCGCGGTTTGCTTGCGAACGACACTGTGGTTGCAACGACGATGTCGAATATGGGCCTCGAAGCAGCGCTGAAACGCAGTGGTATCCAGATGCTTCGCGCCAATGTTGGCGACAAGTATGTGCTCGAACAGATGATTGCGACAGGCGCGGCGTTGGGCGGGGAACAGTCGGGCCACATCATCTTTACGGGACGCAGTACGACGGGCGACGGCCTTCTGACGGCGCTGCTATTGCTCGATATCGTGCATCGCAGCGGCAAGTCTCTTAGCGAACTCGTTGCGGATTTGAAGGTCTTTCCGCAGGTGATCGTCAATGTGAAGGTGCGTGAGAAGAGGCCGCTGGAGGGCATTCCTGCGGTGGCATCTGCGATTCGCGCGGCGGAGGTGGAGCTGGCTGATTCCGGCCGTGTCGTCATTCGCTACAGTGGAACGGAGGCGCTGGCTCGCGTGATGATCGAGGCCGAATCTGAGCCGCTGATGCGTTACCACGCCGACACGATCGCCGATGCGATTCGTGCCGAGCTTGGTATCTGAAACTACTGCGCGGGCATGGTTGCTGCGGCGCTGTGCCCGATCAACTTGTCGGCCCATTGGATGAAGTACTTCACGTTCGGCGCGTCGGTGTGGCCGCCGTCGTGTTGCCGCCAGGCCAGTTCGCCGCCGATCGGTCCTGTGTTGACGGGTGGCATGACTGCCTTGTGATAGTCGTCGGAGACGCCCAGGTCGCGCGCACCCAGCAGCCTGTAGACGGGTCCGGCGGCTACTGCGGCCATGTAGCTGCCCTGATGATCGAGCCACTTGGCGTCGCCCGATGCGGGGATGCCGTAGCTGATGAAGAGTGGCCGCGGTGCTGCGAGTGCGATGAGCTCGTGCGAATCCACGGGCAGGTCGCCTGGGTTTTTGCTGCCGAACTTGGCTTCGGAGACTCCATATTTCATGAAGTTTCCGGCCATCCAGTAGTACTCGCCGCCTGTGAGGCTCTCGACGGCTTCGCCGAAGTTTCTGCGCAGAAGCGTTGTGCCGCCTTTGCCCGATGAGCCGATCAGGCCTATGGCGAAGCGTGGTTCAAACGCCATTGTTACCAATGCGGCCTTGCCGTAGCGCGAGACGCCTTCGATGCCAACGTGCTTTGCATCGACTGCAGGATCGGTTTCGAGATAGTCCAGGCCGCGTGCCGCTCCCCATGCCCAGGCGCGGAGGGCGCCCCAGTCCTCGGGTTTGCGTGGCTGACCTTTGTTGACCAGGCCGATGATGCCTCGGGTGATGCCGGCGCCGTTGTCGGCCTGTATGCTCGCGGGGTTGATGGTGACGTAGCCCCAGCCATCGGCGATCAACTGCTGGTTCGTGGGCGGATCGCCTGCGGGGCGAGGGCCGAATGAGGGAAATGTTGGAGAGGGAACGACGCTGTAGCCGGGATACTGATTGAAGATGGCTTGAAGCTCAGGGTCGTCTTTCGACAGCAGGGCGCGGAGCTTGGCGTTGATCTTGTCGACGTCTTCCTGGGTGGGTTGCGTGGGGGCAGGGAGTCCGCTGCGGCCAAACATCATCAGTACCGGCACTGGCCCTTTGGCGTTGGCGGGGACGACGAGCGTCATCGAGATATCGACGTTGATGGCTGGGTAGGCCGAGTTGTCGACGTGTCCGACGAGTTGCTTTGCGATGACAGGGATGAAGCCGATCATCTCCTTGTCGGTAACGGTGGTGGTCCAGGTCACCTTGGGAGTATCTTTCGGGACTCGACCGTAGACCTCGCGTTCGAGGTCTTCTACGATTTCAGGGCGTCGCTGATCGCGCCACATCTCTGCGGTCGTAACCTTCTTGCCATTCTTCAGCGTCAGGACGTCCGGCAGATTGGGATAGGGGTTGGCGAGGGATTCGTCGTAGTTGGCGTGGTTTGGCGCGGACTCGTTGCCGCTCGGGCCGGGACGGAGGGCCTTGATGCCGAGTTGATCCATCATGTTCTGGTGGTCCTGGTCGGCGGTGAATGTCACGGGAGGCGGTGCGCTCTGACCGTTCGCGATGGTGGCGCAGGTGAGAAGAGCGCCGGCGAACCGTAGAAAAAGTCCTCGAGCCGAACGATGTATGAACAGATGCCCCTCCTGTGAGGCCGTTTTACGATAAGCTGGGAAAAATCGTTTTAGTTCGGCACCAATAATAAATTGCGGATATGAGATTGATACAGAGCAAATCGCTGATTCTTAATTTCTTCATGGTTGCACTGCTCCCTTTTGGGGCGGCTCAGGCGCAGTCGACGATGGCTGCTCAGGGAAACTGGGTGGGTTCGTGGGCGTCTTCGCAACAGATTCCTGAGCCGCAGAACGCGCTTGCCTCGGAAGATCTTCGCGATGCTACGCTGCGTCAGATTGTTCATTTGTCTGTCGGAGGGGCGAGCCTTCGGGTGCATCTGTCGAATGCATTTGGAACTGCGCCGCTGCACTTTACTTCGGTTCACATTGCTAAGCCGGTGTCGGCTGGTGCGGCGAAGATCGATCCGGCAAGCGATCAGGCCTTGACCTTCTTTGGAGATAGCGATGTGACGGTTCCGGCGGGTGCGGAGTTTGTCTCCGATCCGGTCGAGTATCCGGTGGCCGCGGGGTCGAATTTGGCAGTTACAACGCATTTTGATGTGCCGCCTGCCCGGCAAACGGGACATCCAGGATCGCGGGCGACGTCGTATGTGGCTCATGGAGATATGGTCTCTGCGGCCGATCTTCCGGAGGCGAAGAAGGTTGAGCATTGGTATCAGTTGGCTGGGGTTGATGTGATGGCGCCATCGAATGCTGTGGCTGTTGTTGCGCTTGGAGATTCCATTACGGACGGGCATGGAGCGACAACGAACGGCAATGATCGCTGGACAGATGTTCTTGCGCGAAGACTCCAAAGTTCGCCTCAGACTCAGGCTGTAGGTGTACTCAATCAGGGGATTGGAGGGAATCATGTTCTGACGGACGGGTTAGGGCCCAACGTGCTGGCTCGCTTCGATCGGGATGTGCTGGCGCAGACCGGCGTGCGGTATCTGATCGTGCTTGAGGGCGTCAACGATCTGGGCGGGCTGACGCGCAACGGAGAAGTGTCTCCGGCGGAGCATAGTGCGCTGGTTCGTAGGATCGAGGAGGCGTACCAGCAGGTCGTTCTTCGTGCCCATGCTCATGGAATCAGGGTGATTGGGGGGACGATTCTTCCTTATACGGGGTCGGACTACTATCATCCTGGACCCGCGAGTGAGGCTGATCGTCAGGCTATCAACCAATGGATAAAGACGCCCGGCCACTTTGACGAGGTCGTGGACTTCGATAAGGTCGCGCGCGATCCGGCTCATCCTGACCGGTTGCTTCCGGAATACGACTCGGGGGATCATCTGCATCCTTCTCCAGCGGGATATAACGCTATGGGAAGTGCAATTCCTCTCTCACTCTTCGCGCACTGAGAGGCTTGAATCCGATGCCGCGTTCCCGGTGTGCGCTACGGCATGAAGTACCAGCTTATCTCCTATGGATTGAATACTTTGCGCACTAAAGTACGGGTGGGCGTGGCTGTTACAAAACTTGAACGGAACAACGCAACCGAGACGGTATTGTTGCCCATCCGCCCGCCGCTGAACTAAGCTGGAATCAATCATGTATGAAGATTTCAAAGTGACCGACCGCTGGACTGGCGAAGAGCTGCATTGCGTATGGAAGGGAACCGTGGTTGCCATTGCTACGCGCCACGCCGACGCCACGGATATCCGCTTTGCCGTCAATGGCAAACCCGTCTGGATCGCAATGCCTAACCTCGCCTGGGTGGAGCAGAAGCGCCGTACCGGTTACGTCATTACCGACTATCTTGCCGCACAGGCAGCTGGCCGCTACCTTCAGCACGCCATCAAGTCCGGCTACGATAACGGCCGCGAGATGTATACGATGACCGTCGAAGAGGTACTGGAGCACGCCGACGCCGTGGTGCGTGAGGCGGGTCACACGGATAAGCTTCCCAGCCTCCCTGTCATCAACGAAGACATTCGACCCGAAGACGAGATGCATATCCATTTGCCTGGCGAACCAGCTTAAAAACCTGCGAGGTCAAGCTCTGATGTTTACGCGACGCAGATTTCTTGTGCTCTTTCCGGCCTTCGCCGCCGCTACTCAGAGCTTCGCTTCGTTGCCGTTCAAGAAGAAGAAGGTTGCGCCGCCCCCTCCGGTCTTCGTCTATTTCGGAACCGATACGAACAAGGACGTCAGCAAGGGAATTTATCAGTCGACGTTCAATTCCACGACGGGCCAATTGAGCGTACCAGTGCTCGTTGCGGCTACGGCAAGGCCGTCTTTCCTTGCGCTGTCACCCGCACGCGCCGGACAGAAGCGGTTTCTGTATGCGGTCAACGCGGTAAATGATCCGGCAGCGACCGTCACGACCTTCTCTCAGGATCCCGCCAATGGATCCATCCATCAGCTTGGACAGGTACCTTCTGGCGGCGCAGGCCCAGCGTATGTCTCGGTTGATGCCACTGGCCACGCGGCTTTTGTAGCCAACTACTTCGGCAGTACGGTTGCATCCTATCGCGTTCTACCCGATGGCACCCTCAGTCAGCCCGTCACCGTCATCGACTTCAAGGACAAAGAGAAGTTCGGTTCGCGCGGTCCGAATGCAGTCCGGCAAGACATCCCCCACCCGCACAGCGCAACTATCTCGCCCGATAATCGTTTTCTGCTGGTGTGCGATTTGGGGAGCGATACGATCTCGGTTTTTGTGATCGATAGCGAGACAGGGCATATGACGACGAACGATCCACACCTGTTCGACGTTCGTCACGGCTCGGGGCCGCGTCACGTTGTCTTTCATCCGAATGGGCGGTGGGTCTATTGCATCAACGAACTGGACTCTACTATTGATCAGCTGCTATGGACGCAGACAAGCTCGATTGAAAAGCCTCAGGGGCTGCTGGTAAATACGAACTTCCAGATCAAGACGATTGCGGAAGATTTTCCCGTTGAGAAGAACACGGCGGCCGAGGTCGTGGTCTCTCCGGATGGCAACTTTCTCTATGCCAGCAACCGTGGTGAGGATACGTTGGTGGTCTTCTCGATCCGGCCGAAGAAGGGAGATCTGACGTTAGTGCAACGCATCTCCTGCGGGGGCAAAGGTCCGCGCCATTTCACGCTGGATCCCACGGCCCAGTGGCTTGTGTGCGGCAATCAGGACTCAGCTTCGGTGACGGTCTTTCGGCGCGATGCAGCGACCGGCAAGCTTACAGGACCGGTGCAGACAGCCCGGATCGACTCTCCTCTGTTCACACTCTTCGCCTGATCATGTTTGTTCGCAGGCTCACTATCGAACGAATCGATGCCGCAGGTGAAGCCCACGTGTGTCCAATCAAGTGGATCGATAGCTTCTCCATGCGCAACTTTACGAACGATGCCATCTTCGATGACACGCTGCCCATCGGCGATGGTTTGCTCGAAGTGGGTCATCGTGTCCCGCTTGACCGCCTGCAGACAAGCATGGAGGATTGGTTTCGGCGGAAGAGTTATCTGGCGCCGGGCGACCGCCTCCGCATTACGGAAGCGGCCCAGCCCGCAGGATGATTAGGCCTTCAGGGTCGCCATATCGATGACGAAGCGATACTTTACGTCGCCCTTGACGACGCGGTCGTAGGCTTCGGCGAGCTTGTCGATGGAGGTCAGCTCGATGTCGGAGACGATATTGTGGTCGGCGCAATAGTCGAGCATCTCCTGCGTTTCGGTCATGCCGCCGATCATCGATCCGGAGAGGGAGCGACGGTTTGCGAGGATGGCGAAGGGGGCGACGGAGAGAGGCTCTTCGGGCAGGCCAACTGAGCAGAGCGTGCCATTGAGTCGCAGTAGATTCAGAAGTGCGTTCATGTCGTGAGGGGCGGAGACGCAGTCGAGGATGAAGTCGAAGGTGCCCGCTTGTTTTGCCATGGCATCGGCGTCCTTCGAGATGACAACCTCATCGGCGCCGAGTTTCTTTGCGTCCTCAGCCTTATTGGCCGAGGTGGTGAATTGCACTACGTGAGCTCCCATGGCGTGGGCAAACTTCAACCCCATGTGACCGAGCCCGCCGAGGCCGACGATGCCTACCTTCTTGCCAGGGCCGGCATTCCAGTGTCGCAACGGTGAATAGGTTGTGATGCCGGCGCAGAGGAGCGGTGCCACCGCTGCGAGATTCAGCTTCGGCGAGATGGTGAAGGTGTATTTTTCGTCGACGACTATGTTGTTGGAGTAGCCGCCGAATGTGAGTTCGCCCTTGTAGTCACGCGCGTTGTACGTTCCTACCATTCCCTTCTCGCAGTAGGGCTGGGCTTCTGCTTTGCAGTTTTCACATACTCGGCATGAGTCGACCATTACGCCTACGCCGGCCAGGTCGCCTTCTTTGAACTTCTTGACTGACGAGCCTACTTTGCTGACGTGTCCGACGATCTCATGGCCGGGAACCATTGGATAGATTGCATTTCCCCACTCATCCCGCACTTGATGGATATCTGAGTGACAGATGCCGCAATAGGCGATTTCGACGACTACATCGTTTGGTCCTGGGTCGCGGCGGTCGAAGCTGAAGGGAACGAGAGGCGATTTCTTATCGTGCGCGGCGTATCCGTGAGACTTCATTGATCTGGTTCTCCTTAGATTCTCGATTAGATACTTTCGAATGATTTTTAAAATGTGACGTCAAGATCCGATGTTGAAATTCACCGTAATTGTTGTTTCGACTTCTGTCGGCTTGCCGTTGAGGAGATAAGGCTGGTACCGCCACTCCCTCACTGCTGCGACAGCCGCAATCGCAAGATCTGCGTCTGGAACCGATAGCAGTTTTAGAGAGCGTACCTGGCCATCACGTGCAATGATTGCACCAAGGACAACAGACCCTGAGACATGATTTGCTCTGGCGCGTTCCGGGTAGGTTGGTCTGGCCTGGCTGATGATGTTGCCGTAGATAACTTTGTAATCGACTTTCACCGCGGACAAATCTATCTTTTCAAGATCAGTGGAAGGCGCAAAGCCAGCTTCCTTCACCAGAATTCCTTGCAGAACATCGATATGTCCACTGATAGTTGGTACACCATTCCATGACACTGTCTGGTCAATGGCGACATTATGCTGCTGATAGGTTCCAAGGCCATTTAGCACAATCATCTGCGAACCAAAATCGTAGGCCATTCGCAGCGCATCGGAACCATGATCAAAACAATAGGTAGGGAATAGCCCTAGCGGGATGGATTTGGTATGGTTCTTAATCTCTTGCGAAAGCATGATGCAGTCCAACGGGACCTTACTGATAGTCTTATTCCGCATACCTGGCTTTGCAGCAGAGATGTCCTTTTCTCCTGGCATCGGATGAACTGTCTGCTGCAGTATCAAGCGCAGCAAATACGGCGCGGAAGGAACTCCTTTGCTGCGATAGAAACCATCTTTCGTCTGTATTTCTGTGCTTGTATATGAGGGGCTCGTATAAACCGTCTTGTGTGCCTCTGGTGAATACCACCACTCTTCTATCGTCCCGTTTTCTGCTGCTTTTCCTTTGGAGTCAAAGAGCTGGAACCCCAGTTTTAGGTGCCACGGCTTCAGCAACGCATCATCTAACGAACTGATAACTGCGGCGCGATGCAGCCTCTCCGTGAGCGCTGCACTGTCGTCCGCATGTGCAATGCTTGCAAATGCGCAGAATATAGCTGCCACTCGTAGCGTCCGTGGGATATAGCCAGAGCCATTATTCGTCATAGTGCAGGAGGCTCAGGACGTCGTATTCGGGGAACTTTGCGCGGCCTTTGAGGAAGTCGAGTTCGATTGCGAAGCCGAGGCCTGCGATCTCTCCGCCGAGCTGGCGGACGAGTTGGACGGTTGCCTGCATGGTGCCGCCGGTGGCGAGCAGGTCGTCGACGATGATGACGCGCTGGCCAGGCTTGATTGCATCGAGGTGGATCTCGAGGGAATCGGTGCCGTACTCTAGGTCGTAGCTTACGCGAGCGGTTTTGGCGGGCAGTTTTTTCGGTTTGCGTACCGGAACGAAACCCGCATTGAGGCGATACGCCAGAGCAGGGGCGAAGATAAAGCCGCGTGCTTCGATGCCCAACACCAGATCGATCTCTTTGCCGATGTAATAGGAGGCGAAGGCATCGATTAGCTGCGCGAAGCCGGCCTTGTCCTTCAGCACCGTTGTAATGTCGTAGAACAGAATTCCAGGTTTGGGGAAGTCGGGTACGGTGCGTACAAGTTCCTTCAGCGGTTCACAGTTAATTGGCTTCGTCATGTCTTTCTTACCAGGCTCCTTCAATCTCAAATGGGCCGAGTTTTGCGCCTTCGGTCTCGGCCAGTTCATGTTCTATGACGGCATCGACACGGCTGCCGCGGGAGCCTTTATGCAGCGCGGCCTTCAGTTCGGCCAGCATATCGGGTTTGCCAGCAGCGATGATCTCCACGTGGCCGTCAGCGGTGTTGCGGACCCAGCCGCGCAGGCCAAGCTCTGCCGCCTCCCCCTGGACGAACCAGCGAAAACCGACGCCCTGCACGCGTCCTTTGACTAAGTAGTGGCACACCATAGAGCCTCCAGTGTCGCAGAGCCGCAATGCCCACGCAAGGCGGCCAGATTGCAAAAGTAAAAAGAGGCGGCACCGATTGGCGCCGCCTCTTTGCTTTGAACTGGTGGGGGGTTATGCCCGGCTCATGTATGCGCCTTCGGCTGTGTCTACACGGATCTTCTCGCCCTCGTTGATGAAGGGAGGGACCTGGACGACAAGGCCGGTTTCGAGCTTCGCAGGCTTGGTGACGGAAGAGGCGGTAGCCGACTTGATGCCGGGCTCGGTTTCGACGACTGTCATCTCGACGACGAGCGGCAATTCGATACCGACCGCCTTGCCGTCGTGGAAGCTGACGGCGATGGTGAGGTTGGGGAGGAGATAGTCGACGGCATCGCCGAGGGTCTCGCGCTTCAGCATGGTCTGCTCGAAGCTCTCGTCCATGAAGTAGTAGTCGTCGCCGTCGTTGTAGAGAAACTCCATCTTGACTTCGTCAACGATGACGCGATCGATGGGATCGGGTGAGCGGAAGCGCTCGACGAACATGGCGCCGGTGCGGACGTTGCGCAGTTTGGCCTGGATGAAGGCGCGCAGGTTGCCGGGCGTGCGGTGCTCTACGGAGAAGACGAGGTGCAGATCGTCCTTGAACTTGATAATCATGCCCGGGCGCATTTGCGTTGCGGGAATCGACATAAAAACCCCTGATCTGTGCTGAATTTCAGCTGTGTTTGAGAATTGTTCGATGGGCGTACCAGCAAGGCTGGCGCATTACCCATAACCCTTCTATTGTATCGCAGCGAGCCTTGATCGCCCTTACCTGCCGCCAAACAGGTGTTTGAAGAAGTGTCCGATGGAGTGAATTATGCCTGACGGTGGCGGTGCAGGTGGAGGCGGCGGTGCTTGCGCCGTTCCGGCGGATTTTGATTCAGTTGCGACTTCTGCCGCAGTTTGATTCGTTGGCGTGTCACTAACGGAACCGGCGGATGTCTCGCTTCCTGCTGTTGAATTTGTTCCATCGCTGCCGGATGCCCCATAGCTTAGTGTTGTCGAAACCTGGGCGTGGACAGTTCCAGCAGGTGCCTGTGGGACTGGTGGCGGAGGGGCCAGTCCGTCGCTAACTGCGGCAGGGAAGGGGTGCTGATCCGCTGCCGATTTCGCTGCAAGGGGGCTTCCTGGTGCTGCTGGTGTGGCTGAAGATACGCCAGCAGCCGCAACCGAGACCACGGGTTCTGGCGGGCATCCGCAGGCTGAGCTTTCGTGATCGACAACTTCCTTCAGACTGCCGTGCTCGAAGAGGACATGCTGTCCGGCGCGCAACTCGTAGGTAGATTCGCCGAATTGATCCGCGACACTTAATGCCGGAGCCTGTGCGCCTCGATTTTCAACGCAGGTATCACCGTTTTTTGTGACTCGAATCCGAAGGTCCAGCGGTCCTTCGTTGCGCATCGAAAAACGCAGATCGGGAGTCATCACTATGTCGTTGGGGGTTGCGGTCATCTGAACCTCAATCGCCCCACGATCCAGCGCCAACATCAATGGCGCGGGAGTCGCGCCTTTGCCCGCAGTGACATGCAATCCGCTGGTTGCACAGACTCGAACGGAGCCGCCTCGGTTTAAAGCCACCTCTGCGACGTGGTCTCTTGCAGTGACCGTCGTACTCCCAATCAGAACCGCTTTGCCGTTTGTTACTTCGAGCGCACCGGCGACTGTGGCGTCCTGCAGGCCGACTGTACCGATAGGCTGTTGCGCACGCGCTACCCCGCACACTATCGCTATCATCACTATCAACCGGCGGATCGTCACGGAGCTCACCTACATCTTCAGGAAGTTTTGAATGATCTGTTTGCCATGCACTGTCAGCACGCTTTCAGGATGAAACTGTACACCTTCGATGGGTAGTTCTCGATGGCGAAGTCCCATAATCGTCTCACCGTCGGCGGTTCGTGCCGAGATCTCCAGTTCCTTTGGAAGGCCCTTTTCCGAGACGATCAGCGAGTGGTAGCGCGTGCAGGTCATCGTAGATGGAATTCCGGCAAAGATGGTCTTTCCGTCGTGCTCGACTTCGCTGGTCTTGCCGTGCATGAGCTTTGGGGCGCGCACGACTTCGCCGCCAAATGCCGCACCAATCGCCTGATGTCCCAGGCAAACTCCGAGGATCGGGACTCGCCGTTCAAGCCGCGCAAAGTGTTTGATCAGGTCCATGCTGATGCCTGCATCCTGAGGCGTACACGGGCCCGGGGAGATCAGAATGCGGTCAGGTCGTAGTGCTTCCACCTCTGCGGGCGTCAGATCGTCGTTGCGCCGGACGATCATGTCGGCGCCGAGTTCGCCCATGTACTGGACGAGGTTGTAGGTGAATGAGTCGTAGTTATCGAGAACGAAGACCATATCTATTCTCGATTCTACGCCGCTTGGCAAGCCTACTGTTGCCGCGCTCTCTCAATGGCTCGAACGACTGCCCGGGCCTTGTTGCCGCACTCCTCGAATTCTTTCTCCGGCACAGAGTCGGCCACTATTCCTGCGCCAGCCTGAATGTGTCCCTGTTTGCCGTTCATGTAAAGTGTGCGGATGGCGATACATGAGTCGAGGTTTCCGTTGAAGTCGGCGTACAGGATGCTGCCGCCGTAGACTCCGCGACGCGCCGGTTCCAGTTCCTCGATGATCTCCATCGCTCGAACCTTTGGGGCACCGCTCAGAGTCCCAGCAGGGAAGCAAGCCCGAAACGCATCGATGGGCTCGAGTCCTTTGCGTAGATTGCCCTCGAGAGAACTTACCAGATGCATAACGTGGCTGTAGCGTTCGACGAACATCAGGTCCTTGACCTTTACGGAACCGTACTCGCTGACTCGGCCGACGTCGTTCCTGCCTAAGTCGACGAGCATGATGTGTTCTGCTACCTCTTTTGTGTCGGAGCGAAGATCGGCTTCAATGGCCCGGTCCTCGACCTCATCGGCGCTTCGAGGTCGAGTGCCGGCGATGGGTCTGTATTCCACTGCTCGTCCGTGCACGCGGACCAATAGCTCTGGCGAAGATCCAACAATATGAGAGAGCGTCGGCTTCTTTCCTTTAGCTTCTTCCATCCCAAAACGCAGAAAGTACATGTAGGGCGATGGATTAACGATCCGCAGAGCACGATATATATCGAACGCATCTACGCCTGGCTCGCAATCGAAGCGCTGCGAGAGAACACACTGAAATACGTCTCCCGCGGCGATGTACTCCTTGGTCTTCTCGACGGATCGGAGAAATGTGGCCTTGGGCGTGCGGGCTTTCAACTTTAACTTGCCTGCTGGACTCTTCTTTCGCGTGATCGGCAACGCGCTTGAGAGACGCTTTTCAAGCCGGTTTAAGCGGCGCACGGTTCTTTCATAAGCGCCTTCGCGTGCTTCACGCGCCAGGTCTGCCGTCACCATCAAGTGAATCTCTTTCTTTACATGGTCGAAGGCCAGCACTTGATCGAAGAACATCAAGCAGGCGTCGGGGACGCCTAATTCATCTTTTGCGGTCGAGGGAAGTTTCTCGATCTGCCGAACGACATCGTAGGCAAAAAAGCCTACTGCTCCGGCGGTGAAAGGGGGAAGACCGGGCAGGCGGGCCGGTGTGTGACCACTTAAGGCACGCTTAAGTTCCTCAAAGATATCGCCCGTGAATGAGCGCGTTCGACGACCTTCCTGCTCTGTGATCTGCTGGCCCCGGGCGACTATCTTTTTATAGGGCTGTATTCCGATGAAGGTATAACGGCCTACATGTTCGCCGCCTTCGACCGACTCCAGAAGAAAAGCCTCCGGCTCTTCAGCCGCTATGCGAAGAAAAGCAGACACAGGTGTCTCGAGGTCCGCCGTCACCGTCCGGTACACGGGCACAAGCGAGTGCTTACGGCTCAACTTCAGGAAATCGCGGGCGGAGGGTAAGGAATTGGAATTTGAGACGGGCATGGCTGCCTTCATCATAAATGCGGTTTCTGCCTTTTTTGATCCAGGCTAACTTATTGGTGTTGAACCTAATGGGCCTTGTGCAGGTGTTTGCGCATCATCAATCCGGAGGCCTATACTCCTTCAGTTTGGCCACAGACCGGTCTGGCTAAAGCTGTATCCTGCTTTCATTGAGGGCAAAACGATGGCCGGAGAATCGCTGATACCAGCAACAGAAAAAAGGGACTCCAAAATGTCAGTACTTACCTCAACCTTAACGCTCGAGCAGGAGACCAATCCATGGGAAGCTCAGGCCGCCCGCTTCGACTTCGCCGCAAAAAAACTAAATCTTGATCAAGGTATCTGGAAGGTCCTTCGCCAACCGACCCGCGAACTGATTGTTCACATTCCTGTCGGCATGGATGATGGCTCTATTGAAGTCTTCACCGGCTACCGCGTTCAACACTCGGTTGCTCGAGGCCCTGCGAAGGGCGGTATTCGCTACTCCCCCGATGTTTCTCTCGATGAGGTTCGAGCTCTCGCCAGCTGGATGACGTGGAAGTGCGCTGTCGTTAACATTCCTTTTGGTGGAGCTAAAGGGGGAGTGATCTGCGACCCCAAGAAGATGTCTCAGGGCGAGCTGGAGCGCATGACCCGCCGCTACACCGCTGAGTTGATTGAATTCCTCGGGCCTGAAAAAGATGTTCCCGCTCCAGACATGGGCACTGACGAACAGACCATGGCCTGGATCATGGACACGTATTCGATGCATATGCGACAGACGGTCACTGCTGTCGTTACGGGCAAGCCCGTTAACATTGGTGGCTCTCGCGGTCGTCGCGAAGCGACTGGTCGCGGTCTCTCGGTTGTTTGCGATGAAGCGATGAAGCATCTTGGCATGCCCATTGAAGGTTGCCGCGTTATTGTCCAAGGGTTTGGCAATGTAGGTTCTAACGCTGCGAAGCTACTCGCCGAAAAAGGCTACACGATTATTGGCATAGCCGAGCACGATGGCGGGCTCTTCAACGCCGATGGGATTGATATCGCTGCGCTCACAGAACACAGGAAACGTGCGGGAACCATTACTGATTTTAAGGGAGCTGAATCCGCAGACAAAAATGAACTATTAACGTATAGCTGCGAAATTCTGATTCCGGCGGCGACTGAAAATGTGATTACCAGCCTCAACGCCGACAAAATTCGCTGCCGCATCCTGTGTGAAGGGGCCAACGGTCCGACGACGACTGTAGCCGATGAGATTCTCGCCGACAAAAAGGTGTTCATCATCCCGGACATCCTCGCCAATGCTGGCGGTGTCACGACGAGTTACTTCGAGTGGGTACAGGACCGTATGGGCTACTTCTGGACCGAGTCTGAAGTGAACCAGCGGCTCGACAACATCATGACTGAGAGCTTCCATGATGTGCTCTCTTACGCCACGACTCACAATGTCAATAACCGCATCGCTGCTTATATGCTCGCTATCGATCGCGTGGCGTATACGACCAAGCAACGTGGGATCTATGCTTAGTACTTGCACTTACAGAGAGAGCAACCTTTGAAAGGCTGTTCTCTCTCTGTGCTCTCTAATAAGTAACTACTTTTAGGGTTATTTTTTGAGAGATTGTCATCGGCGTGGGACCCTGAGCCGTTCCAATGACGTTGATGCTGTATGTTCCTGGCCGTGTTCCGAGATCAGTGCAGTTGCCGCATCCTGTGATGGCTGTCAGTCCACAGAACGCAGCCAGGATTATCAGAAGTCCCTTCATCGGTCGACGCGGCCTCTTGCCGGGAATCAACAACATTATCAAAGCTGCGGCCATAGGTGTGGAGTACGGCAGGCTGCCGTAGTACGAGGTGGACGAGCCGCAATCATGCGGAGCCATCGTGCTCAGAAGTAATGTGGTCGATCCGCCTCCAATTCGAACCATTGGCGATCCAAAGGTGCAGCTGGATTCGCTAGGTAGATTTGTGCAGCCTAGTTGTACTAGCTGATTGAAGCCGTTCACGGGTGTGACCTTCACGGTAACGCTCGCCATCTGGCCGACTTTTACAGTCACGGGTGATGCGCTGATCGTGAAACTTGGAACCGCCAGCTGCGATGGCGATACAACTTCAATTACAGCTGCGGAGACGCTGGCTTTTGCTGTGGTATCGCCGGTATAGCTGGCCGTTATATTGTGATTTCCTGAGACGAGTACGGATGTATTAAAGGTAGCGGCCCCGGTGTTGTCTATCGCTTCCGTCGCCAGCAAAATATCGCCATCAAGAAACATCACGGTTCCGGTTGGCTGCTGCGGCGATGGGGGTGTCTTCACGACGTTGGCTGTGAAGGTTATGGTTTGTCCGGTGGTTGCGGGATTTGCGCTCGGCGTCAACGTCGTTGTTGTTGTGGACTGTGATGGTTGAATTACTTCGTCCAGCACCGCGCTCGCCGATGGTGCAGAGTTCGACGTCCCCTCATACACTGCCGTGATCGCGTGTATTCCCGGGGAGAGCGTCGAAACGGATAGTGTTGCTGTTCCGTTTGGAGCCAATACTTCGGTTCCGAGCAAGTTCATTCCATCGAAGAAACGGGCTGTTCCGGAGGGCGTTCCATGAATTCCTTGCACCGTTGCGGTGAAGGTCACATTTTGGCCGTATGTGAGGGAGCTGTTGGTACTGGAGATCCTGGTCGTGGTGGAGTCCTGCAATACCGTTACGTCGACCGCATTTGAAGTGGATCCAGAGTGCTCAGCGTCGCCCGAATAGACTGCGGTCACAACGTGCGTCCCTGCAGTGAAGTTTGCGCCAGCGCTTGCGGGACAAGTTGAATTCGCGGCGGTTGAGATGACACATATGGCTGAACTGCCATCGTAAAACGTGATAGTTCCGGTCAAGAGCTCGCCATCGTTTGAGTTGACCTGCGCGTAACCGTCCACGTTTTGTCCGAAGTAAATCGTGGGTGGAGATGTGAGCGTAAGCACGACGCTGCTCGAACTAGTTGTCGACGCCAACAACGGATCTACGCCGAGCGAGAAGATGGCGGCGACACCGAGGACATTTAGAGTGAGCTTGCGGATCGATATGGGACGCAATGTGTGCTCCGTCTCCTAACGATCTCTTTATCGGCGCATCTGGCCAAAAAAAGAGGAGACGGAACCATTTCGTCTTTTTAATACTTTGGGACTTTCCTGCTGTCGCGAACGTGCACAGCTACCCTTCTCCGAAGATGATCAGGTCCACCACGCCTCGACTGGAGGTTCATGTAAAAGAACGGTGCTGAGCAAGTTGATGGCTGAGGACAATCCTTCGTCGATAGAGGCAAGAGCATCTTCATGCTCAATGCTCATAACGTAGTCGTATCCGGACAAACGAAGTGATGAGACGATTGTCTTCCAGGCCAGGGCATCGTGTCCCCAGCCGACACTTCGAAAGGTCCATGAAACGCTGTCGCATATGTTGATAAGAAGTTGTATCGAGAACACCGTTCTTTGCAATCTGTGGTGCGTTCAGAAAGACATCCTTTGCATGCACGTGGAAGATAGCTTCCCCTAGCTCAGCAATAGCCTGCGAAATATTCATGCCTTGCCACCAGAGATGGCTTGGATCGAGATTGATTCCAAGGGATGGCCCTGCCACGCCTCGCAGTCGAAGCAGTGTCTGGGTGTTGTATACACAGAATCCAGGGTGCGCCTCCAACGCGACTTTAACCCCGTGTGATGAAGCAAAAGCTGCAGCTTCGCTCCAGTAGGGCAAGAGCCGTTGCTCCCACTGCCACGTAAGTGCCTCGGCGTATTCCAGTGGCCATGCTGCTGTGATCCAGTTCGGCGTAGAGTCCTTGGGGGAGCCCCCGGGGCATCCCGAGAAGGTGATCACAACTGGAACTTTCAGCAGCTCCGCTAGCTGGACAGTGCGACGAAACGTTGCGTCGTCACGTTTCGCAATGTTCTCCTGCGGATGAACGGGATTTCCATGACAAGAGAGCGCGCTGATAGACAGCCCTGCATCATTCAACTTTGCGAGATACTCTCGTGCGAGGCTTGGATTTGCGAGCAGACCATCGACATCGATGTGTGAAGATCCGGGCCACCCTCCGGTTACTATTTCCAACGTTCTAATCTGGGGGTAGCGCTTCAGCTCAACCAACATGGTGTCAAGTGATAGCTTGCCGAAGACGGGCGTAAAGAGCCCGAGCTGCATCGAAATACCTCACAACAAATTAGCGATCAGAATGAGAAGAGAGAGCCATTTTATTTTGTGTATGGCGAACGGCCAGTAGACTTAGCTGAAGGAATGCAGATACGCATAGTCGATCTGCGCAGACTCCATTTCTGGTTTCGTGTATGGTCCTTCCTGCTCAGCAAATATATGTTGAATACCAGCCTCTTTACCCTCAGCAAAGATCGCTTTGTAGTCGATGAAACCCGCCCCTAACTCGCTGCCTGCCGGTCGTTCTCCAGCAGCGGGCATGGCCTTGAAATCTTTGATGTGCAACATGCGGAAGCGGCCGGGATGACTCTTCATATATTCGACCGGGCTCGCCCCGCCGACAACCATCCAACCGCAATCGATCTCAAATTTAACTAAAGATTTGTCGGTTTCATTCAGGAGGATGTCGTAACCAAAGCCACCGTCGGGCATCTTTTCGAACTCAAGGTCGTGATTGTGATAAGCATATTGGAGACCGGCGGCATTTGCTTTGACACCGATGTCATTCATCTGAGCGGCGAGCTTCTTGAAGCCTTCCAGACCGAGCGCTGATCGCTGTCGTTGAGCGGATGGCGGTGTGGAAGTTGCCCCAACAGAAGGTGTGGGTTGAGAGACACGCGGTGCCGCAGAAAGACTGGAGCTGGTGGCGTAGCTTGCACCAAGTGCATGTGCGGATTCAAAGGCAGGGCCGAGATCTGATGTATTGAGTTGCAGATGTGCGCTTGGGCACGAGAGCCCAGCGTCTTTGATAAGCTGACCGAATTCTTTCGCGGTGTATTTACCAAATCCCGCGGTCTCCACCTCGCGATATCCAATCTTATGGAGCTGCTTAAGCGTTTCCGGCGTATCGCTTTGGATGACGCCGCGAACTGTGTAAAGCTGAATTCCAATTGGAAGACCGATCGGATCAGCCCATGCGGCTATGGGACGAAGTGAGGCGCCAGTGAGAGCTGCTAAGCCAACAGGGATGGAGTTTCGCAAAAATCCCCTTCGGGTGCTTCGGTTCATAACTACTACTCCTTGAGGTTCGATGGCGATTGCGTGGTGCGGCGAAGCTATTTTCCGATCACTCATTCAAAGTCCTCGATGAAACAGTTACGGAAGTGCGAAGGCGATATAGGCCGCGCCCTGTGGGCCTTTTCGATCACGTGCTCCACTGGCGGCAATCACTATATATTGTTTGCTATCAACCATGTAAGTCGCCGGTGTTGCATTGCCGGCAAAGGGGAGTTCGGCCTCCCAAACTAGTTGACCGGACTTACTATCGAAGGCTCGAATTTTTCTATCAAAGATGGTACTCGCAATAAAGACAAGGCCACCGGCGGTTACTACCGGTCCACCATAATTTTCTGATCCGGTGTTCTTCATTCCTTTAGCGGCCAGTTCCGGATACTCACCTAGCGGAATCTTCCAGAGATATTTGCCTGTATTGAGATCGATCGCGTTGAGCGTACCCCAGGGAGGAACAATCGCGGGGTATCCATCGGGATCAAGAAACTTCCGATATCCAGTGAACTGGTACTTCGCAACGACAGATGGTTCACTGCCCGATTCCGCTTCTCGCTTCGAGGAAGCATCGGCTTGATTTGTGATAGGCATCGCACTATCTCCAAGAAAGCGAAGGATAGCGGATGTATCCGCGTCTGCCATCTTTTTGAACGCTGGCATTCTGCCTTTACCACGGTGAATGTTATCTAGAATCGTTTTGTCATCCAGCCTTGATCGGACACCGACGAGCGCCGGATAATTTGATGGCGCGCCGAGAAGATCGTCGCCGTGGCAGATGGCACAGTTCTTCTGATAGAGCTTTGCTCCCGCTATCTCAGATGGATCTCCTGCCGGAATGGGCCGCACTGTTGTTGACCCTGGCGTGGCCACTGTCGAAGGGTGTGAGCCGTCGCCGTTGCCGATAGTGTCAGGGTCACGGCCGGACTTCAGATAATCGAGAAGCGCGTCGAGGCGAGTATCCGCAACGTTGGGAAAAGAAGGCATGCGTCCTTTTCCGTTATGAATAACGTCGATGATGGCAGCATCAGGAAGGCGCTTGTCGATATCGATGAGCGTGGGAAACGCGGGAGGCGAGCCTGTCCTGTCTGCACCGTGACAAAGAGCGCACTGGCTCTGGTAAATAGTCGATGCTACTCCGCCCGGTTTATTCTCGGTCAGTCCACCAGTCCAGGCGATATCGTTCGCGTTGATATAGATGATTCCAGTATGGGGGTCAACCGCCGGGCCCCCCCATTCTGCTCCTCCATCGAATCCAGGGAAAACAACAGTCTGCTTGTCGACACCAAATGGAACGAATTGTCCCTCGCTACGGAAGGATTTAAATTCTTTCTCTGCCCACGCATGGGCTTCGGGCGTCCGGTGAGTCAACATGTCTGCAGTAAGCAGTTGTCGGGCGTAGGGCTCAGGAAGCAAAGGCACAGGCTGAGTCGGAGAGATCTGTTCGCCGGGGACGTTGGAATCGGGAAATCTGCGCTCTTCTACCGGGAAAAGTGGCTGTCCGGTCGTCCGATCAAAGACATAAAGGAAACCCTGTTTTGTGGGCTGGGCAATAGCATCGATTGATTTGCCATTAATGTGAACTGTAAGCAACGCAGGCGGCGCAGGAAAATCTCGGTCCCAGATGTCATGATGTACACCTTGAAAGTGCCAGAGCTTCTTCCCTGTATTCGCATCAAGTGCGAGCAATGTATTCGCATAGAGATCGTTGCCAATGCGGTCATATCCGTAAAAATCATTTACGGCAGAGCCAGTTGGAACGTAGACGATTCCGCGCTTCTCATCGAGCGACATTCCGGTCCAATTGTTGGCCGCTCCAGTAACTTTCCATGCATCTTTGGGCCAAGTTTCGTAGCCTGCTTCACCGGGCAGAGGAATTGTATGGAAGCTCCACCGAAGAGCACCCGTATGAACATCAAAGGCACGAATATCGCCGTGTAGCGCAGGCTCTGTTTCCGGGGCTCTGAAGCCGACGATGATCATGTCTTTGTAGATCACGCCCGGCGTTGTCAAGGCCGCAAACTCCTTGGAGTAGTCTCCTGTTGTGAGGCCCTTACGAAGGTCGATCTTACCGTTATCCCCAAATGTTGGAATCAACTTCCCGGTCGCCGGATCGAGTGCGTAGAGATTCGTCAAGGCTCCCGCAAACAGAATGCTGCTCTTCCCGTTCGTCCAATAGCTCAGCCCGCGCGTTGGTTGTTGTCCAGGCGTTCCTGGATCAAAGGTCCACACTACTTTGCCTGATGTAGCATCCAGCGCGACGACCTTTTGTGAGGGTGTATACGCAAAGAGCGTACGACCTATGATCAGCGGGTTCGTCTGCAAGCCGCCTTCTTCGTGCGTGTCAAAGGTCCAGGCGACCTTTAGATTTGACACATTAGAGCGATTGATCTGCGCCAGAGGTGAGTAATGATCGCCCGTTTGCTGTCCGTTATATGCTGTCCAGCCGCTTGAGGGTTTACTTCCGTGGGCCTCTGCTGCGTATGTCGGCCTGAGATTTTGGATCGGCCCAAAATAAGTTGCAGCAGCGCTGGCGGCCAAAGCCATTGTCGTGAGGCGAGTTTTAGCAGTATGCGACATCTTCCCTTCGATCCCGGTTTGTCTATGTGTTCAACGATCAACCAAGGTACTTGATCAACTGCATGAAGCCGTAGTCCATATGCAGTTGCTGATGGCAATGAATTAGGGTGTCACCGGGATTGTCCGCGACGAAGTCAACCTCGACAGTATCAAGGGGCATGACATTGACGACATCCTTCATCAGGCCGCTCATGGAGCGATCCCCAATCTTCGTTACCTCAAATGTATGACGGTGAAGATGCATTGGATGCTGATCTCCGCTGGCGTTGCGAAAGCGTAGCCGATATCTCTTGCCTTTCCGAACTTGCAGGGGTTTGATGTCGGGCCACGACTCGCCATTAATGGTCCAGGTATCGAAACGCGAACCGTTGAGAGCACCTGCGTCCCTGAAGGTGAGAGTGAATGTTTCGTCAGGTTCAGCCACGGGCTTGTTGTCTGCGAACTGCGAATAATCCCACTCCACAGATGGAGGATCTTTCCAAACGGGCTTGCCGGAACTGCCGGCATATTCTATGACCACGCCCAGCCCCATCTTGCGGCTCTCTTCCAGCGTGGACCCCAGGACCCAAACACCTGGATTATTCATCTCAACAATTGCATCGATCCGCTCCGCGACAGCCAGAGAAAGCACTTCCACGGACTTCGGATTTGGAACTGGATTTCCATCCATCGCAATGATTCGGAAACTGTGGCCCGGGAGAGCGAGAACGGTGTTCTCGGTCGCACTCGCATTGAGAAGGCGGAGCAGGATGCGCTGGCCTTTTTTGACTCTTACAGGTTCGCCGAATCCCAACATATGTCCGTTGATTGTGGCGTACTGGTAGCCAACGTCGGAACCTGACGTCTGCGGCATATTCTCTGACTGGCCCCTCATCTTCTCGACCATCGGCACGTAGGAAGGCTGCCAATGATGAATCGCAAGGTTGATCTCCTGGTCGTAGCGAGCAGGATTCTCTTTACCCTCGACAAGAAGAAATCCGAATTGTCCTGTATAGGTTGAGAGTGATAGCTCGCCCATTGCCATCGCGTGGGTATGGTACCAACGAGTGCCGGCTGGCTTCGGCGCAAAGTGATACCGAAGTGTCTTACCAACGCGAATAAGAGGGGATCCCTCTTCGATGGCACCATCGTTGATGGGATCGTTGACCAGTCCGTGCCAGTGCACAATGTCATCGTGGTCCGAGGCGTTGGTGACATCAATTGTCACCGGTACGCCCTCTTTCAAACGCAGCAGCGGCCCTGGCACTTGCCCGTTGTAAGCGACAGTCTTTATCTGCACGCCATTACCGATTTCGATGGTGCAAGGCTCAATTCGAAGAGTGTGGTCCGGGCGACTTATTGCAGAGGTAAGGGCAGCAGCCCTGGCATGTGGAGATAGGGCCGCAAGCCCCATGCCCGCTAGAAATGATCGACGATCGATAGCCACTAGGCGACATCCATTTTGTTCAAATTTGCAACATTAGATAAATAAATACTTGTGCACTAACTTGTCATTACATTTTTCTTGAAATCGGAGCCCTGAAGATTATTCGTTAGCCCCTCAAGCCATCGCGATCGCTTTGGGATTTCACAGTGGAAACGACGGTGCCAAATTTCACATCTAACAGGTTAGTTCTTCTTTTGGTAACAATCTCTCACGCTATACTCAACGGATGATTCAAGCCAGCCAAGAAGCTCTTATTCCTTTCGAAGTGAGGACGCTGGAACTACTGCCTAAATAGGCGTTCATAAATTCAGCCGCATCGCAGAGATGCCGCGCACGGTTTTTCCAGACGATTTCCATCTACCATGGGCATACAGCATCCATGTCCGAACAAAAATCTCTCTCCCCCGAAATCCTGCTGCACATCAGCCAGTCCCTCAACTTGCCCATGCATAGCTTGGTCGCTGTGATTGCGCTGCTCAATGGAGGTGGCACTGTCCCGTTCATTGCGCGCTATCGTAAGGAGGCAACTGGCAACCTCGACGAGGTGCAGATTCGCGACATAGAAGAAAAGCTTGCCTACTTCCGTGACCTTGTGGCTCGTCGCGAGACGATTCTTGCATCCATTTTGGAGCAAGGAAAGCTAACCGATGTTCTCAAGGCTCGCATTGAAGCCACCTATGACAAGAGTGAATTGGAAGACCTGTATCTTCCGTATCGTCCGAAGCGGCGCACCAAGGCGACCATTGCACGCGAGAAAGGTCTCGAACCGCTTGGGCTCTATCTATGGGCACAAGAGGTGACGGGTCTACCGTTGCCCGAATTTGCCGCCGGCTTCATCAACGCGGAAAAGGAAGTCAATACGCTGGAGGAAGCCCTAGAAGGCGCACGCCACATTGTCGCCGAGATCATCAGCGAGGACGCCGATCTACGAAAAGCTCTACGCCATCTTATGTTTGAAGAAGGCATCGTCGTTAGCCGCAAAGGGATCGACGCTGTCGACGAGCAAGAAAAATTCAAGATGTATTACGAGTATCGGGAAGCTGTAAAGACGATACCGTCGCATCGTATGCTTGCAATTCGGCGGGGCGAGACCGAATCAGTCCTCTACTTCCTTATCGAACTCGATCCCCTGCGTGCAGCATCCGTCTTGCGTTCGCGGATACTGCGAAATCAAGGTGATTGGACTCCACAGCTCGAACTGGCCATCGAAGATTCGTGGAAGAGGTTGCTCAATCCGTCGATCCAGGGAGAAATTCGGCTTGAGTTGAAGAAGCGTTCTGACACGGACGCAATTCAGGTCTTCCGCGACAATCTGCATCAGGTCCTCCTGGCTCCGCCTGCCGGCCCCATCTCAATTTTAGGTATTGACCCAGGACTGCGCACGGGCTGCAAAGTAGCTGTCGTTGATGAAACAGGAAAATTTCTTGCGAATGATGTGCTCTATCTGCACACTTCTAAAAACGGTGCGGAAGGCGCGGGGAAAACTCTGGAGACGTTGCTACTTCGGCACAATGTACGTGCCATCGCGATTGGCAATGGTACGGCATCTCGCGAGACAGACGCCTTCGTCCGCGACTTTTTGCACGACAGGCGATTGGATAACATTTTTTCTGTCACGGTGAGTGAGTCGGGTGCGAGCATTTACTCGGCTTCCGATATCGCACGTCAAGAGTTTCCCGATCTTGATCTGACTGTCCGCGGAGCTATTTCTATTGCTCGCCGTCTTCAGGACCCTCTTTCTGAGTTGGTTAAAGTCGATCCGAAATCTATCGGCGTTGGACAGTACCAGCATGACGTCGATCAGCGTCAGTTGCAACAGTCTCTCGAAGCAGTCATAGAGACATGCGTCAACCGTGTTGGTGTCGATCTCAATACATCTTCATGGACTTTATTGCGCTATGTCGCGGGCATCACAGAGCGCATCGCTCTCAACATCGTCAACTATCGCAACGAGAACGGACAGTTTCGCTCGCGAGCACAATTAAACAAAGTGCCAGGGGTAGGCCCGAAAACCTTTGAGCAGGCAGCCGGCTTCCTGCGTATTCGCAATGGCGATAATCCGCTCGATATGACGGCTGTACATCCGGAGTCTTATCCTGTCGTAGAGCAACTTGCGAAGGCGCTGCAGGCTCCTGTCGCTGAACTAATTAAGAGTCCGCAGTTGCTGGGGAAAGTAGATCCGAAACAATTTTCCGCAGGAAGCTATACCTTGAACGATATCCTCGAAGAGCTGCGGAAGCCTGGACGTGATCCTCGCGATAAGTTCGTCGCGCCCAGCTTCAATGAAAAAGTTCGCGAGTTCTCCGATGTGCAACCGGATATGGTGCTGGAAGGCGTCGTCACTAACGTCACAAAATTTGGGGCCTTCGTCGACATTGGCGTTCACCAGGACGGCCTGGTCCATATCAGTGAACTCTCCAATCGCTACATTAAAGATCCTGCGGAAGCCGTAAAGACTGGCCAGATTGTAAAAGTAAAGGTGCTGAGCGCAGATGCAAAGACCAGGCGCATCGCACTGTCGATCAAAGCCTTGCAGGGACCATCACAGCGTCCTCAACGTACACCGCAGCAGAAGCCGGAACCAACCCTTCATGAAAAACTCAACCTTCTTGCTACGAAGTGGAAGGTCTCTTAGTGTACGGCTGTGTTCATCAGAAGCTCTAGGAGGTGCGTGGCAGACGCAGCTCCGCTCTGCATCCAGTCTGTCCATCTGTACGGTTTGCAAGCTGCACAGATCCTCGATGTGCCTGAGCGATCTGTTGGGCGAGCACGAGGCCGATTCCGGTTCCACTTGGCTTGGTTGTGTAGAACGGCACAAAGAGGTTTCCCGCGTTCGTCAATCCGGGCCCGTTGTCGAGTATAGCGATGACGATCTCGCCGCCTGCATTCTCCCACGCGATTTGTACCTCAGGAGCACTCTCACCGGCAGCATCTGGACTCAGCGCCGCCTCAGTAGCATTGCGCACTAGATTGATGAGCGCTTGTTGGATATGGTCTGCATCCACCATCAATGTCACATCTACTGTGCTCATGACAGAGACCTGTATTCGTGTCTCCAGCCGGGCCACACGTTCAATCAAGGCAGCCAGAGACACAGCTTCGAGCTTGGGCGCCGGGAGGCCCATCAACTGTCGATAGGCTTGCAGAAAGCGATTCAATGATTCAGCGCGGTTCTCAATCACTTCGAGACCAGTCTCGAAGTCGCCGTTACGGTTGCCCGCATCTTGTAAGGAAGCAAGTCTAGCGCGCAGACTGCCTGCGATGGATTTGATTGGTGTAAGCGAGTTGTTGATCTCATGCCCGAGCACGCGGATCAATCTCTCCCACGCAACTCGTTCCTCCTCGCGCAGCGCGGCACTTACATCGGAGAGAACCAGCAGCGTATGTGGCACGCCACGCAGTCTGAAGCTTGTTCGTTTGAGCACCCACCGCGAAGTCTGCTGTGCGCTCCCAATCGAAATTAGATCATCATCACCTGCGTCCAGCAGATATTCCAAACTGAGTTTTCCGGCCGAACGACCAAGGGCCGCCTGTATGCGCAATCCGAAGGCGCGTTCGCCAGCTTGGTTTAGGAGCCTTAGGGTACCTTCACGATCAAACGCCAATACGGGCGACTGCATCGAACTCATCACTCGTTCCACAAGCGCCATTGCTTCCAGTGAGCCCGCCCGTTGGCCCTGCAACATAGAAGCCAGTGCATTGATCTCCAGAGCGAGGTCACCAAGAGCGTCGTTCCGTTGACCACCTCGAGCACGAAAGGAGTAATCATCTTCACGCAGCGAGGCAACAACATTCGATAGAGTCTGCATCGGCCGAGTAATTTGTTCTATCAGGAGCGAGACGACAAACGCCCATCCTGCCAGGAGTGACAGCATTATGATCCACTGGATCTGGGCGGCAACGGCATGTTGCCATAAAAGAATCCAGCAGAGTAGCAGTATAGGTAAACCAAGGAGATACAGCCACAGTCGCAGCCGTCGCTCGAAGCTGAGCCGCCGGCCGGATGCTCTGAGCGGCAATCGCTTACGTCGAACCGTGCTGCCCGATTGCTCGTCAGAGGCCATATTTCTCGATTCGCCGGTAGAGCGCACCTCGGCTCAAACCCAGCGCATCGGCGGCGTGGCTTACGTTGCCATCTGCTCTCGCCAACGCCTTTCGAATCAGGATTGCTTCCACAGTTTCGAGACTCATCTCATCGAGATTTTGTGCGGATGCGCGTTGTGCATTCAGTCCAAGGTCAGCCGCCTCAATACGGTCGCCTCTTGCCATCAAAACCGCGCGCTCGGTTGTATGATCGAGCTCGCGCACGTTGCCGGGCCAGTTATAGTGCAGCATAAGCTGCAACGCCGCAGGCTCCAGGCCTTGAATTGGCCGACGGTAACGGGTCGAATACCGCGAGAGAAAATATCCCACCAACGCCGGGATATCCTCGCGCCGCTCGCGCAAAGGAGGGAGGCTGATCTCTACCGTGTTCAGTCGAAACAGGAGATCCTCTCTGAACCGTCCCGCCTGGCATTCAGCGTGCAGGTCAGCATTTGTTGCCGAGAGCATCCGGACATTCACAGTCAGTGTTTTAGAGGAGCCAACGCGCTCCAACTCGCCTGTTTCAAGAACGCGCAGTAACTTCGCTTGTTGCCTCACCGGAATATTCGCAATCTCGTCGAGAAACAAGGTGCCACCGCTGGCCAACTCGAAGCGTCCAATGCGATCTGTGCGCGCATCGGTGAACGCGCCCTTCACATGGCCGAAGAGTTCACTCTCAAACGTTCCCTCTGGAAGCGCACCCGTATTTACAGCCACCAGCGTTCGATCAGCACGTGCAGACAGCCGATGCAGCGTCTGAGCTACAACCTCTTTGCCTGTGCCATGTTCTCCGGTAATCAGAACGTTAGCGTCCGACGGGCCTACCCGCGCCATCGTCTCTAAAACAGGTCGCATCGACGGAGCGGAAGCGATAAAGTCTGGCACGCCAGAGGCCCTGAGCATTCGGTTTTCCGCTTCAAGCCATTGAGTTCGCTTCTGGCTGCGATGCAGCTCCATCTGAGTCTTCAGAATGCTTAGAAGGCGCGCATTCTCCCATGGTTTCTGGATGAAGTCGCCTGCACCGCGTCGCATCGCTTCGACGGCAAGGTCGATGTTTCCCCACGCCGTCATTACGACTACAGGCAGCTGAGCATCCATCTCTTTGACTCGTGCAACCAGGTCCAGACCCTCCTGTCCAGAGGTCGTATCGCGCGTATAGTTCAGGTCAATCAGTACGCCATCAAAGCTCTCGTGCGCTAATGCCTCCAACGCCAGTGCCGGCGTTCGCACCATCTCCAGTTGGTACCCCTCGGGTTTCAATAATAGGCGTAGTGCTTCCAGGATATGAGGCTGATCGTCCGCGATCAGAAGCTTGCAGGGCGTTTCCGCTCTTACAGCCGCCTTGTCATCTGCACTCATATCTTTTACCGCCATATATCAACCATGCCCTGCCTCGGTTATTGCGCGCCCTGAACAACGCCCGCTCTTGCCGATTCTATCGAAATCGAGTTTGCTTCCAATGTTGATCCAACCGAACGGTCCAGTTCGATCTTCGCCTTTTGAAACGCCGTCAACGCAGCAACCAGTGTAGACTCCGCTGCGGCGAGGTCACGTCGCGCCGTCAACGTTTGGTAGCTCGAGCCAGCGCCCAATTCCTGCTCTTTGCTCGTAATCTCGAAGGTTTTTTGTGCCAAATCGCGTGCCTTCCGTGCAGAGACCACACGCGCCTCGCTTTGTTCCAGAGCATACTGCGCGTTTCGCACCTCAATCCGAATCTGTTTTTTCAACTGTTGCAGGCGCAACTCCGACTGTCTCGCTTCCAGCTCCGAACGATATTGGTCTGATTTCGCAATACGATTACGCAGAGGAACGTTGACCGATAGCCCGACATAGTAATCCGGCGCAGATCCGTTGAACGCATCCCGTACAGCTCCCCCCCAGTCTCGGGGTGATACCGACGGTGTACCAGATGCTGGATTGGGAAGGCCGGCTAGTCCGGTGCCACCATAAAACGCCGTCAGCGCAACTGAAGGAAGCAATGCGTTTCGGGCTGCATCACGGCTGATCCGGCGGCTATCAAGATCGTAGTTGGACTCTTTCAACTCCAGCCGATCCCGCAATGCCTGGGCAATGATGTCCTCTGTTGAGCCCGTCGCCGCCGTTGTGTTTTGCATCATGCTCTGATCGGTCGGTCGAACCGGCATTGCTTCAAGAATCGGATCGTCAAGGTTCTTTGTTAGTGCGTTCTTAATCAGCAACTCCTGAAATTGCAGTGTCGATTTTGCAATCGTCAGATCTTGTTCGCGATTGGCAACCTCGGCCTCGGCCTTCATCACGTCCATCGCAGGAATAGCCTGAAGCTTCAGTTGTTTTCTGTTGTTGTCCAGAGTCTGGTTCGCAAAGTCGAGCGATCGGCTCTTTACCTGTTCGTCTTCGTAAGCTGCAACCAGATCCCAATACATATCTGCGATCTGTGTAATCGTAGTTACAACCTGTAGTTTGAACGCTTCATCCGAAATCTTCTGATTATTTTTTGCGATTCGCAGATAGCGAAGATTTGGCCCAAAGCCGAAGCCGGCTAGTAGCTGCTGTTGGAACGCGAAGTGATAGTACGAGTTCAGTGTTGGGTTCAAAATGCTGTTCGGGCTGTTGGTAGTTCCGCGATTGTTGTCGAAGGTCGCAGACAGCGTTGTTCCGGTTGGAAAAGCTTGCGAAAAGGCAATATCTCCAACCGTCGTATTCTGCTGTAGTTCTTGTACTCCGTAAATCGTTGTGTTCGACAGCGGCTGTGTGTAATGCTCGATGTTGAACGTGCCGCTAATCATGGGATCGTACGAGGAGACATTCGTACCTGTACCCAGCGTCGACTGCACTTGACCTGAAGCACCCGCGCCTGCGCCTCCAGCACCTGCAGACGTTCCACCGGCACCCGCACCACTTGACGGCGAGCCAAAGCCCCCGACGCCACCGCCCGGAGTGTTCTGTACAACCCCAGTATTAACGCCGCGGAAAAATCCACCAGCCTGCGTTCTCAGGACATCGGCTTCTGCGATCGGGATGTTATAGCGTGCGATCGCGAGGTCCAGGTTATTTTCAAGTGCGAGCAAGATCGCATCCTTCAGCGATAGCTCCAGCACTCCATCATGTGCTATCGAATCGATCCTCGCTGAATTCGCGAGATTAGGTTGCGGCACCAGCGTCGCCCGGTAAGTATTTATCGGATTATTGGAGTGCGGAATATCCAGCCGCAATGCCGGTGCTTCTGGTGCAGGAGTGACCTGCCCAGATACTGAAGTGCCTGCAAGCACGAGCAGGCCCATGCAGCCGAAGATGGAAGTTGACCTTCTCACCGCTGCACCTCCCGAGCGCCGCCCACACCAGTTTCGGCGGTGTCGGAGTACATCCAACCGTCTCTCAATTCGATTGTCCTCGTCCCATATGTGGCATTAGTCTCTGAGTGTGTTACTTGGACAATCGTCGTGCCTTCCTCATGCAACTGCCGAAACATCTCCATAATCTCCTTAGCCTGCATTGATTGCAGGTTGCCCGTAGGTTCATCGGCTAGTAGCAGCGCCGGCTTATGAATCACCGCTCTCGCAATGCCTACCAGTTGTTGCTGTCCACCCGATAGCTGGCTGGGATACAAATCTTTTTTCCCCACAATATTGAAGCGATCAAGGGTGTCCGCGACCAGAGCCTCTCGTTCCGGCTTGGGAATGTCTTTGTATGACAGTGGCAGATCGATATTCTCCGCTACGGTCAGATCATCCAGTAGATGATAGCTCTGGAAGACCATCCCGATCTTTCGCCGCGCCAGCTCAGCTCGTTGCTTGCGATTCAGCGTCTGGACCGGCACGCTCCCGAAATCAAACTCGCCTCGCCACTGGTCATCCAGCATCGCCAGAACATTGAGCAGCGATGACTTGCCAGCGCCCGATGGACCCATGACAGTTACAAATTCTCCTTCACGAATTTTCAGATTGATCCGGCGCAGCACCCATGTCTCTGTATGCCCAGCCCTATAGCTTCGTTCCAGATTTCTCAGTTCAATCATCGTCCCTGCTCCGTTCTCAAAACCTATCTTCTTCGGTCGTTAAAATTGCGCAAAACAGCTTCCATTGCGCTCGATATAGATCACTGGACGTCCTCAATCTATTCAGTGCGTAACGCTTTCACGGGGTCGGTCGAAGCTGCACGCTGTGCGGGAATTAGTCCAGCTGCACATGCCGACAATGCCAACGCCCCGACTGCCACTGCAAGAACGGTCGTATCGTGGCCTGCCACTTCATACAACTGCGACTTGACGTAGCGCACACAAAGCAGAGCGATGGGAATCCCAATAGCTAAGCCAACGCCGGCCTGCACCATGGCCTCACGAAGTACCATGGTCACGACACTGCCGCGTCCCGCTCCCATCGCCATTCTTATGCCGATCTCGGGCGTGCGTCTCGCTACTGTGTAGGCTGTTACTCCATACAAGCCGACTGAGGCAAGGACCAGTGCAAGCAGACCGAACATCAGCGTCAGCCGTGAGATCATTCTCTCCTGAGAGAATTGCCCTTTGATCTGGCCGGCGAAGGTATCGTAGCGCGATATCGTGAGATTCGGATCGATGCCTGCAAGGGTTCTTCGTACCTGAGATTCCAGCCCTGGCACCTGGCCCTTCGTCTGAAGCATGATCGCTCCCGTGTACATCGAGCGAATGTCATTCATTGCATCTGTATGAGCAACCTGCAACAACGGACGAAAGTACATTGCTCGAACTGGCTCACGTACGTTGTTGTATTTCACATCCGATACAACCCCCACAATCTCAAAGTCGCTTGTGCTCTTCACACCGGAAACTCCAAAGTGAACGCCGATCGGATCTTCTCCGTGCGGGAAGAATTTTTTGACGAAGGTCTGATTGACAACCGCGACCGCAGTTGAAGTTGCAGTGTCTTGTGCAGTAATTCCTCTTCCACGTAAAACATGATGTCCCACGATGTCGAAAAAGTCCGGTGCGATCCGAACCCATGAAGCTCCTACGGGATCATTCGGTCCAGGCTCTGGCCGGCCTTGAATGATCACGGCCTCGCCCCAGTTATCCCCTTCCAGAGGCGTGTATAGAGACAGCGCGACTCGCTCGACGCCCGGAAGCGATCGCAATCCTTGATCGATCTTTTCGTAGAGAGCTCGCAGTTGCTCCGGTTTGTAACCTGCATTGTCAGGGCTGAAGTGAGCGACAACTCGATTTTCCGTTACCACGCCGAAGTCCTGATTCTGAAGCTTATTCAGGCTCTTTGCCATCAGCCCGGCACCGACCAGTAGCACCAGTGAAAGCGCTGCTTGCAAGATGACCAGCGAACGTTGGAGCCATCCCGAGCGATCGTTAGTCGACCGGTTCGATCCGCGCAATGCCTCGGCCGGCTCTGAGTGCGACGTGACCCATGCCGGTGCAATTCCGAAGATGAGGCCAGTTACGAGCGACAACCCGAAGGCAAACGCTAGGACAGCAGGAGAGGGAGTGGCTTGAATCGGAATATTAGTCGCATCTGGAAATGCTAATGAGAGCAGTAGTCTGGTCCCCGCATACGCGACCGCCAGTCCGGCCAGCCCGCCCATGCATGAGAGCACGACGCTCTCGGTCAGCATCTGACGTATAAGCCTCCTTCGCTGCGCACCCAGAGCCATGCGGATCGAAGTCTCCGCGCGTCGCGCCATTCCTCGTACTAGTACTAGATTCGCAATATTCGCACACGCAATCAGAAGCACCAGTACAGAGATCCACATCAGCAGCCGCAATCCCTTGCCGTACTCTTCCTGCATGTTTGCGATTCCCTCGCCGCCCGAAGTGAGGACCACATGCGATCTCGCCAGATTCTTCTTCAGGTCTTCCCTCTGATAGAAAGGAAGCTGCGATATCCAATTGCGAAGTTCGCCACTCATCTTCGCTTGTAGAGGCGCCAGGGCAGTTCCGGGTTTCACCCTGCCCAAGATGTAAACCCAGTTGGCATCGCGGCGATGAAGAAGGGTCGTTGGTCCCATCACCGCTTCTATTGTCATCGGGATAAAAAAGTCAGGCGGAGAGTCCGTCATGCGATCTCCATAAAAAGCCGGCGGAGTGATACCGATGACTGTCACGGGATGAGTGTTCAGCACAAAAGTACTTCCCACAATCGATTGGTCCAGTGCATACTCTCGCTGCCACGTTTGATAGCTCATCACTACGGCCATCGGGGCGCCTTCCACATCATCGGTAGGCGCGAGCAAACGTCCTGAGTAGGGATGCAATCCAAGAGTTTGGAAGTAATTCCCTGTTACATATTCTCCCCGCAACGCCTTTGGCAGGGCATCGTTCTTATTGCTTCGCGCCGTAATGCTTCCATAGCCTATGCCGGCCTGCATCGCTGCTAACTGCTCGAACTCCGGTGTATTGTCCCGAAGATGCTTGTAAAGGTCATAAGCAAAGAGCGAGTAGTCGTCATTCTCAGGAGTGCCGCTGTCGACACAGCAATCATCCTTATCGCCAACGCGCACCAGCATCTTCGGATCGACCACTGGAAGGTTTTGTAGTAGTACCGCATGAACCAGCGTAAAAATCGCGGCATTTGCTCCAATACCAAGAGCCAGCGTCAATATCGCAGTCAAGGTAAAACCGGGTGCCTTCCGTAGTTGTCGCAATGCGAATTGCACATCCTGCATCAATCGATTCATCGCTATCTCCCGCTATTCGACCACGAGTATGCCTAAGACACACTCATGCGTGCCCCAAGTCATGCAGCCGCGACATTAGGCTGTACGTCATCAAACAAAGCACGTGTATTCGGTACCGGTACGCTCAGTTCAACGCTGTATTGGTGTACTCCCACAATTACCGTAAAACCCGGCGTCAATCCCATGAAGCAGCTTTGTGCGCGTAGCCTTTCCACCTGGTCCGCGGTCGACAGTCCTCGACTCGCACTTACTCTTAATCTCTCTCCATCAGCCTCGCAGAAGAACGCCGCGTTGCATCCGACTCCTACAGCTATCGCCAGCACAACCGCTGCCGCAACACCAGGCGACTCGCGAACCTCTGTCTTCACATCGCGCAGCAACTCCGCCATCATCTTTCTACCTCCGCGAGCAATTGATTCAGCTCGCCTTCTGCTACCACCTTCCCGTCAAATAAATGGATCTGCCGCTCGGCGTGGGCAGCAAACCTTGGATCGTGCGTCACCATGCAGATCGTCGCGCCCTCGTTGTGCAACTCCTGCAACAGCGTCATCACCGCTTCACCATTCTTCGAGTCCAGGTTTCCTGTAGGCTCGTCCGCCAGCAGAATCGACGGCGAACCAGCCAGAGCCCTCGCCACAGCAACCCTCTGCTGCTGACCGCCCGAGAGTTGTGCCGGATAGTGCCGCATCCGGTGCGCCATATTCACGCGCTCCAGCGACTCCTGTACTCGCTTCTTTCGCTCTGCCGCCGGCATACCTGTGCGGTACGTCAATGGCAGCTCAACATTTTCCGCCACTGTCAGGTCGCCAATCAGGTTGAAGCTCTGAAAAATAAACCCGATCTCCTGATTGCGAATGCGAGAGCGATCAGCGAAGTTCAAATTCGCAACCGCTTTTCCATTCAGTGTGTAGCGTCCATCTGTCGGCGTATCTAACAAGCCGATGATCGACAGCAGCGTCGACTTTCCGCAGCCTGAGGGCCCGGACATCGCGACATACTCTCCGCGAGCAATCTGCAGGTGAACACCCGACAGCGCGTGCGTCTCAATCTCATCCGTGTAGAAGATCTTCGTCAGATGCTCAATCTCAATAATCGTCTCAGTCATGCTCACGTTTCTCCTATGCCTATTCCAGGCGGATCTTGTCTGTGTTGTCCCATCTGCTCATGTCCGACAGAATGACAGTATCGCCATCCTGCAGTCCTTCAAGTACCTGAATGCTATTAACTGAAGCCCGTCCTACCTTTACCGGAACACGAACTGCCGTCTTGCCATCTGCGCCCAGCTTGAACAGGCTAATCGTGCTGTTTTCATTGCCAAAAGCCGGACGTCCCACATACAGCACATCTGTCATACGCTCCAGATCGATTGTGCCATCCACGCTCAGGTCCGGACGCGCGCCCTGCGGTAGAGTGCCTGCCAGTTCTACGTCAACCGTCACGGTTCCGTTCACAACTGCCGGATCAATTCGCATTACCTTGCCGGGAATCACGCCGTTATGCGTATCGATCTCCGATGGCTGGCCAATTTGGATATCGCGCGCCTGCGTCTCCGCAATCTTCAGGCTTGCCTTCAGTTGATCGGGTTGGACGACCTTCGCCAGCGTCGTTCCAGGAGCAACATGTTCGCCCACCTGATGCGGCAGATCGACCAGCACACCGCTGATTCCCGCCCGCACGCTCAGCGCATCCTGCTGTTTTTGCTTCAATGCCAGTAGAGCTTGCGCTTGTTGAACCTTGGTTTCTTGCACGGCGATCTGCGTTTCAATCGCCTTTTCATTCAACGTAAGCCGCTGTTTCTCCAGCCCATCCCGAGTCGTCAGCTCATCTGCTTTGCCCTTGGATGCGCTATACGTCAGCCCGCTAATGACGCCCAGATCGTAGAGCGATTTATCCGTCTGCGCCTGTAGCTTTGCTTGACTGTAATCGGCCCCTACGGTCGCTGCTGCGGCTTTCTGTGTCATCAGATCGCTTTGCAGCTTTGCACGAATATTGGTGAGATCAGCCTGTGCAGCTTTCAGTTGTAGCTGCGCATCCAGAAGTTCCTGCTGCACTGTCGGATCGACAAGATCCATCAGCAACGTATCCGGTTCCACCTTCGCGCCCGGAAGTACGCGAATACGAACCACGGTTGCTTCTGTCTCTGCGGGAATCAGCCGAATCCGGTCTTCCCGCGGCACCAGCGTTCCTGGACCACGAACCTGGCGAAGCAGCGGACCGCGTTTGACCGTATCGGTCCATACCGTCGCACGGTCCACCGTCGGCGAAGCGGGTTTCAATCGCGTGACGAAGAGCCCCAAACCAGCCAGAACCAAAACCCCAACTCCAGCAGCAATCGACTGCCGACGCATCTTCTTCTTCTTAATATCTGGTCTTGAAATATCCATCGCGCTCACAGTAGAAAGCACGTACAGCTCCAACTGTGGGCACATATTTTCAATTACTTACGAGCAGCCGACCAGCCAAAATGTCCGCAACTAGAACTTTAGTGTCCATTAACGGACACTAAAGAAACCATTCAAATCGTGATAGTTGAATAACAAGTAGCTAACCCACGCGTTGGCGTGAGCGTGAGATTCGACGGCGTGTAGGTAGTAAGATGCTGCAACCGGACAGCAACGCTGTTTGCAATCGTGGCATTGGAGGAAACAGCCCGCACGCTCGGCAGCCCCCACAGCACGCTCCAGGACTCCTGTATCTGATCCAGGCCATGCACCGCGACGTCCAGTTCCGTATAAGTCTTCAGCACCACTGGATCGATGATCAGTCCATGCTTGACACACTTTTCGAGCATCCACTTCAGTGTGATGTCCGAGAGTCCAGAATTAGGGCACCCGCCACCCACGCCACTATGGCATCCGCTGAACCATACCTGCTCCAGTATCTGATCCGGCACATTGTCGCTCACCCACAGGGTAGGCGGAAATGCCTTACGGCGCTCATCAATGGAGATTGCATGATATGCGGCTTTCACTGACGCGCTTAGCTTCGTGTCCAAAAAGCCATACAACACAGGATCTACCCCACCCACCACACTTGGTACCCCGAGCGATCCAACCGTGTCCCAGACGCCGATCATCGCAATTGTTACCGGTTGATTGCCATATTTCGCTACCAGATTCGCTTTGGCTGCAGCACGCTCCGGAGAATCCGGCTTCATCCGATACATATTGAACGCGTCGTCGATCGCATCATCGGTTAGCTGCTGCGGCAAACCGCACGCGGCCAGCATGCCGCCTATACTTCGCGCTGTATAGGCACCACGGCTGAAGCCAAACAGAAATATCTGATCGCCTGCGTTATAGTCGTGGGCAATCTTTGTGTAGCCCTCTTTTATCTTTTGAAATAAGCCAGTTCCAAACGCCCCAGCAAGAATATGTTGGAATAGAGGGTCGCCGGCTCCAACGCCATCGTCGTAGCGAGGACACTGCGTCGCCGTCGTAGGCAGTGCTTTGTACAACTTATAGACGTTCGTATCCGTAGTTGAAACCGTAGTGGGATCAGCCGGATGGTTCCACGTTCCATCCGCGCAAAATATGATGTTCTTCATCGCACAACCTCTCTCGGTTCACGTATTCAATTAGCGACCGAATGGCCATCGTCTGTAAGGCAGCAACATCCTACTATCTGATGGAACGCTGCGCACAAATAAATCAAGATGCAGCGTCTGGCTCGCCTAAGCTAAAGTCCGCCAATAGCTTCCCCGCGCTACTTTTTAATCTTCACCAGGTTCGGTTTCACCGCGCTGCTTACCTTCATCAGGGTCTGGGCCTGAGGCATCGCGCCCATAGCCTCCGATATTTGACGGCTCGCAGTGCGCAAGGCAGCGATCACCTGCGGAATACCGACCGTGTCCTTAATCCGTTTCACATAGGGCACAGTCAGGCCAGCCACAGCGGTCCCCTGCGAATTCAACACGGGAAAGCTGATGTTGACCACACCAGCCACCTCATAGCTCGCGCGGCGTTCGTAGCCACGCACGCGTATCTTTGCAAGATGGCCGTCTAAGTCTGCAGGCTTTTTCTTCCGGGTTTCCATACCCCACTCCTGAATAGCCCGTTCACATGTATCTTCTGTCTGGTGAGCTAGTATGACGTGTCCTGTAGCCGCGTGCATCAGGTTCACCTTAGACCCCACCTTGACATAGAAGCCAGTTGACTCAGGCGAGTCGGCCTGCGCCAGAATCACGACATGGCCGCCATCAAGCACTCCAAGGTGGCACGACTGCCGCAGCTCATGCGCCAGCCAATGCATAATCGGCAACGCCTCCGTCACCATCCGCTTCGTAGGCGGATGCTCCTGCGCCAGCCGGAACAGCCGAAGCGTCAGATGGTATCTGTCCTTGTTGGCCGACTGCGCCAGGTATCCGCGCTGCTCCAGGCAAAGCAACATACGAAAGATCTCAGACATTGTGCGATTCAGCCGGCGCGCGACCTCGCTGATTGTCATCCCCTCCGGCGAGTCTGCAAAGAGTTCAAGAATATCCAGTCCCTTTTCAAGCGCGGGAGTCGGATAATATCGCTTTCCTTCACGTTGTGTTGTCGTGGTTCGAGTGGCAACTGATCGCATTGCCTCAAGGTAACAAAGGCCTTGGGACATGTCGATTAGAGGTTCGTCCGGACTAATCTCTTTACTGCGAAGCCGCATAATGCTTCGCCACATTTGTCCTCGAGTTCACGATATCGAAGCTCCCATCTTTGTTACCGATGAGTTCAAGGTAATGTCCGGGATCCGTTCCTTGCAGATTCGCAATGTACTCCGCAGCAGTGTTGTTTTCGTCGCCGCCTTCTGCCGAATAGTGCAGCTGCCACAAAGTTTCCAGCCCCGGAGCCTGATGAATCGTCTTCAGCGTCGGTGTAGAGCCGCCCTTTTTCTCTCCGTTGTTCATCAGGGCGACGCGCGCGTGAATGGCATCGACCAGCGCCGGGCTCGAACTCTGATACCAGCCGTGATGCGAGACGAGGTAGACGTCGACGTGCCCCAGCCTGTCCGTGGGACACATTAATTCCATCTCCTTGTCCCACGTAAGATCGCCAAGATCGAGCAGCTTCAATTTCCCAAACGAGATCAGCACTCCAAGCGACCGTCCATTTTCTGTCACATCCGCCGGCCGTACTTCGACGCCCTTACAGAAGGGATTCGCGCCTCCCGCCCCGGGGATAGCTTTATCGATCAACTTTCCATCAGCACTGACTGCAGTCACCTGCACCCCAGCAATCGGCAGAACGTCGCCCGGTTTCGCCACAATGTGCTTGTACTTGCCCGTATCCAGAAGCTTTTCATACGCCGCATATCCACGCGCCGTCACGGCATCGTTCAACTCACGATTCGGCCCATGATCGATAAAGGTTCCCACCGGAATCCGATCCACCAACTGCGTCACACCTCCAACATGGTCTACGTGGAAGTGCGTAATCAGCACGTGATCTATCTTTTTCAGTCCGGCCAGCTTCGCCGCCGCGACGATACGGTCTGCATCGCGATACTCATTTGCCGGCCACCCGGTATCAATCAGCAATGACTGTCCAGCAGGGGTAACCATCAGCGTCGCCTGTCCGCCTTCGACATCGACCATGTACACGCGCAGTTTGTCGTTCGCCGGCTTCCTATTCGCCTCGGCCAAGCCAGCTACGGCAAAACATCCCATCGCAACAATCATTCCGGCTGCCCGTGCCAATCTTTGTGCGAATCCCTTTGTCATCACTTTTTCCAGTCTTTAAGGTAAGACCACATCGAAGCCGCGCTCGAAAGTGATCTTGCAAAACCATACGAATAATACCTTGCGACGACCGATCGTTTCCCCATCAAGATATGTTCTATTGATCAATCACCACCAAGTGGAGCAAACTGACCCATAAGGCGGTCCTAACTTGGCCATCGATGCTGGTAAGCATCGCAAGAAGCTGCCCTTACATATTTCGGGCAGAGGTCAGAAAGTCTGAGGTTCTCAAGCTGAAATTCTGGAAAAAAGACTTTAGCCAACCCGTTTTCATGCATCCGGCCATATTTATTTCGGGTGCGGTCTTGCTCGGCTGCCTCTTCGCCCTGCAGGAGTGGACCAGCTCTCGCTTCTGGAACTACCACATCAATCTGCATCTTCTGCTCGCTGCCTGGGCCATGCAGTATTTCCTTTGGGGAGTGCTCTGCTGGATTATCTGGTGGCAGTTCCGCCCGCAGATCTACAACGCAACCCTTCGCACGATTCTCACAGTTTTCCTGCCGCTTAGCATCGTGCTCAGCGTCGTCGAAGAGATGATCTGGGTCATGATCTTCCCGCGCATCCCCTTGGGACGCCCTCCCATGAGCTTCTGGCACCGCCTTACATTTCAGCTCGACGCTGAAATCGTCGACAGCATGGTCATCTTCTGGTCTGCCTTCTTCCTGTTCAAGGGGATTGGTTACTACCAGCGATACCGCGAGAAGGAGCTCGCCGCGTCGCAGTTGCAATCCCAACTCGTCCAGGCGCAGATGCGAGCCTTGCGCATGCAGCTCAATCCGCACTTTCTTTTCAATACGATGAACGGCATCTCCAGTCTCATGCGGAGCGATATTGAAGCGGCGGATCTTATGTTGGAACAACTCAGCCGCCTCCTGCGTATCACCCTCCAACGAGGCGATGCGCAGTTCATTCCATTAAGCGATGAGATGGAGTTTATAGAGATGTATCTGGCCATGCAGGACCGTAGATTTGCTGGGCGTGTACGGCAGGAGATGAAGGTTGATCCGCGCCTCCACGATGCGCTCGTGCCTACCATGATTCTGCAGCCTATCGTCGAAAACGCTTATGCTCACGGCCTCTCCCGGATCAGCAGCAATGGCCTGCTGACCGTCGAAGCAGCATCCGAAGGCTCAAAGCTGCGCCTCTCTGTCACCAACTCTGGTCCAGGCCTTCGTCCGCCATCAACTGGCAACGCCAATGGCAAAGGCATTGGACTGAGCAATGTACAGGACCGTCTCAGGATGCACTACGGGTCAGACCAAAGTTTTTCCATGTCCGAGATCGAAAATAGCGCTGTCAGGGTTGTCGTAACGCTCCCTTTGCAGCACTCAATGCGTCCAATAGAGAAACCAGCAAGGTACGGTGCGTGATGATTCAGGCCGTTGTTGCAGATGACGAAGTCCTTGCACGGCAGAAGCTGCGGCAGCTCCTTCGCGAGATCCCTGAAATCGAGGTCGTCGGTGAAAGCGCCACGGCTGCAGAGACGATCGATCTGGTGCGCGCTACCAAACCCGATCTCCTCTTTCTCGACGTCCGTATGCCCGACATGGACGGCTTCGACATCATCGGCGCACTCGCATGTGACGGCTGTCCATCCTTGCCATGCATTATTTTCACGACGGCCTACGACCGTTACGCACTGCGCGCCTTCGAGATCAACGCCGTCGATTATCTGCTAAAACCCTTCACTCAGGACAGATTCCGCGCCGCCACTGAGCGTGCCTTGCAACATATTCACTCCAAAAAACACGATCCGCATTCTACTTCACCCAAAGGAAGTAACGGCAAGGACTACACCACCCGCATCGTCTTCAAGTCAAAGGGCCGCATCATCTTCATGCCGGTCTCTGAGATCCTCTGGATCGGTGCCGAAGAAAATTACGTCCGCATCTGCACTCAGCGCGAAACGCATCTACTGCGCGAAACGATGGCGCACCTTGAAGAAAAGCTGGACCCAGCCGTCTTCCTGCGCGTCCATCGGTCGTCGATCGTCAATCTCCAGTACGTCAAAGAGGTCCGCCCCGAGATCGACGGTGAATATGGTGTACTCCTTCATAACGGCCAGAAGATTTCGATGAGTCGTAGCTACCGCTCCCGCATTAAATCCTGGCTCGAGCGCTAACCTTCCCACTATTGCCTTGCTGTCGCTTTAGTTCTGTCCTAAAAGCCTGTTCCCGTTCCGCAACATAGCTCTTGTACCCAGCAGGATCGACAAACGCATCCGCATCGCCCTTCTTCATCCGGGCATACTTTTCTTCCATCCCGTAGTAACCCCCATGCGCTCCCAGGAAGATATCGCAGGGCAGGGAATTCAGCGTCCGAAACGTTCTCTCAAAGTCCGCAGCTATCTGCGGATACTGCGTATTCCCCACCAGCTTGTAACCCGGATTCACGTTCGGGCTTCCGACAATCACAACGTTGTAGGTCCTGCCACCATCGGCGACCTTCATCGTCCACGTCGTGCATCCCTTCGTGTGCCCGGCGGTAAGGTGCGCCACCAGCACAACACTCCCCAGCTTCACTTCATCTCCATCGTGCAACACTCGGTCCACCTTCGTCGGCGCAAACCACGACGACGCCGACCGTCCATACTGAAAGTCGCTCCTTCCACCGTCCTCTACAACGGGAACATCGGCGTCCATCACCATGTACTTCGTTCCGGTCTGTTGTTTAATCAGCGCACTCCCAGCGGAGTGATCGAAGTGTGCATGGCTGATCAGCAGAATCTTCACATCGCTGAACCGAAAGCCCAGCGTCTCTACGCTCTTCCGAATCTGCGGGACCGAACTCTTAAGGTTGCTGTTGATGAGAATGTGGCCCTGCGGAGTCGTAATCAAATACGAAGCCAGGTCTTTACTGCCAACATAGTAGACATTGCCCACAATTCGGTGTGGAGGAAACGGCGTGGTCCAATCGGGATTGTCCTGCCCAAACATGCTTCCCGTCAAAACAATCAGCAGCGTCACTAAACGAAGGGCCATAGGCAGAGAATGCCACCCCACCCGGTGAATATCCATCGGGACGCCTCGGAATGTAATGCACATTTGGATACCCGCAGCCGTTTTATGGCACACTCACGTCACTTCGTCACAATTTTCATGAATATCGAACACCTCGCCAGGCTCTGAAACCCCTCAAGAATAAACTGGCTTCCGAGGACACCCAAATGAAACAAGCCCTGCTCCTTCTTCTGCTTGCTCTTCCATTTAATGCACAGGCTCAGGACCAATCCAAAAAGCCTCCAACTACCCTCCGAGGCGTTCTTCTGGAGCAGCTCCGCACCACTCACAACCAGGAGGATTGGTTCGTCCCCGCGAACGTTGCCATCTCGGGCCTGACTGCGGAGCAAGCCAGTTGGACCGACGGCAAAGGCAACCACTCCATCGGCCAACTAGCCAACCACCTCATCTTCTGGAACCTGCAGTCTCTCGCGAAGTTCAAAGGCGAGACTCCTGCCAAGTTCAGCGGTAACAACGACGAAACCTTCAACAGCTTCGACGCCAAACAATGGGACGCCACCGTCAGGCAGCTCGACCAGGTTCTCACCGACTGGGAAAAAGCCGTCGAATCTGCCGACGACAAGAAGCTCGCCGAGTGGGCTTCGACCATCGCCCATATCGGCGCACACAATGCCTATCACATCGGTCAGATCATCTACGTCCGCAAGGAACAAGGCTCCTGGGATCCAAGCAAAGGCGTCAAGTAGTCGAAGGAGACCTTGAAGAATTTGGTTGCTTCTCGGCATCCATCCTCAACACTCCAAGTGGTGCCGCGAGGCTGCTTCCCGCTTCTTCAACGATCCGAATCATTTGCAATAAAAGCTTTTCCTGTACTTCCAGAAACACCGCCCAATCCGCCCCCGGTCGCCGAAAGTAAGCAAAGACCTCAATCTGCGGCCCGGACGCGGTCAAATTAATAAGCCGAGCCCGCGCTGAAGTCTTATCAATCTCCGGATGCGACAACAACAACTGTTCGATCTTTTCCAGCACCATCTTCAACACGCCAGATGGCGTATCGAATCGCAACGTAAACGCCTGCCGCAACCAAAATTGATCGCGCATTGAATAATTGTCCAGATTCGCTTCTGCAACCTTCGAATTCGGAATCGACACCATCGAACGGCCCAACGTTCGCAGACTCAAAGAGCTGGTCCCGATGTCTTCGACAGTCCCTGTGATCCCGGCAATCTCGCAAAAGTCTCCCACCCGCACCGCGCCACGCATCACGATCGAGAGCCCTCCAAACAAATCCGACAAAGTCTTCTGTGCCGCTAATGCTAGTGCAACACCGCCTATTCCTAAGCCCGCGACCAAAGCTGAAACATTCACCCCAGCTTGCGCCAGTAATATCAGCCCCAGCACGAAAATAACCAGGATCTTGAAGACCCTTCCCAACAAGCTGACAAAAGTGGCACGCTCCACCTGCATTCGCACCAGCAATCGTTGACGTATAAGCGAAATCATGATGTCCGTGATTCGCACTAACATCCAGGCCGAACTGACCCATATCACCGTCATCCCGACGACACTCCAATAATGTCGTCCCAGCGCGGTAATGGCATAACGCGCCGCTATGCGGTTCATGATGCCGCCTATGAAGCAGAAAAACGGCGCCCGCAGAGCGATGACAGACGATTCAACAGCCGGAGAAAATTTTTCCCTAAGAATCTTTGGCAGTAACCACAGCAGTGTTCTCGTAATAACTTTTGCCGCGCCAAACACAAGAAGCAGTGCGATGAGGATGAATATCCAGCGCCACAGCGGGACGGAAAAAATCCGAATGGGTCGTGTCCACGCTGGAAAATAATCCTCGTAATCCGTGTGGTTCTCGCTGGAATAGGCTCCCGGAACGAGGTTCAGCGTCTCCTGCGAAAAAAGCCAGATAGACGGCTCTCCCGGTCTTTTCACCATATCGAGCATCACGTTCAGCTCGCCATCTGGAGTCTTTACAATCCCAACCTTTGTTCTCGTCAGCCGCATCTCGTCGTCGACATCTCCCGTAGGCGATCGAGAAATATCGTCAATTTTGGTCGAAAGCCCGTGATCTATCAGAAACTTCAGCTGCACAATCAGTTCAGCCGCCTGCTCCGGCGACCGCTTCCCATCCAGAAATTTCGCAGCTTTGACGTAATCCTTCTCCTCCGCCGCCCGCAAAAAACCAAGCACCGTCCCCTGAGGCGAAGTCCGCCCCAGCGGATCCACTGGAACAGGCGCCGGAACCGCCGCAGGTGGAGTACTACCATCTGCGTTCTGTGTGGATCCCCCACCAGCAGCCGCTTTTATAGCCGAAGGCAAGCCCTGTCCTAACCCAACCCCCCGTGGCAACAGCACCAGAACGCAGAGTACCCACACCCAAACCCTGGCTCGGCCCCATCCCACTTCATGTTGCGGATAGCTTCCTAGCATGACCCTCCACGCGAATCGGCTTGCCTGGCCCACAACTACCGCAAGTGTAGCGCGACTTATGCATCGGCATCTCGAAAGGCGGAAGCGCTCTTAAAATTTCCCGAAAATTCTTCCTAACCGCAATCCCAAAACCTTGTCTAATGCCCTGAATGGAAGAGAACGACCACTCAATCATCCGGGCGGTTCTATCCGGAGACAAAGAAGCCTACGGCGCACTCGTCGTACGCCACAGTCACGCCGTCTTCCGTGTAGCCTTCCGCATCACCGGCGACGAAGCCGATGCCGAAGAGGTCGTTCAGGAAGCCTTCCTCCGCGGCTATCAACGCCTCGAAAGCTTTGAGTCGCGCTCTCAGTTTGGAACATGGATCTACCGCATCGCCGTCAACTGTGCACTCAACATGATGAACAAACGCAAACTCGAAGCCACACACCAGATCGCTGAAGACGCCGATCCCACGCAACAGCAGGTGCAGGTCGCAGACACCGCAGCTGACCCAGAGCGTCTCCTCCTCAGCCAGGAGATAGAAGCCCTCCAGGTCCGCGCCATGCAGCGCCTCACCGCCACCGAGCGTACCGCCTTTGTTCTTCGCCACATGGAGGCGCGCTCTACCGACGAGATCGCCGCTGCCCTTCACATCGCTCCCAACGCCGCCAAACAAGCCGTCTTCCGGGCCGTCCAGAAACTGCGCCGCGGCCTCGCGCCATTAAGGACAAACGCATGAAGCACCTTACTGAAGAAGAACTCGTCGATCACTACTACGGCGAAGCCACCAATCCCGCAGACATCGAAAGCCATCTGCACGCCTGCAACGTCTGCGCCGAAAACTATGCAACGCTGCAGCAAGATCTCGCCTCAATAAAGTCTCCCGCCGTGCCCGTACGCGACGCCTCCTACGGCGACCAGGTCTGGAAATCTCTTCGCAACTCCGTGCCAGTCTACGAAAAACAGAAACGCCGCTGGCTACACTTCAATCTCGCGCAAGGCCTTGGCTACGCCACCGCATGTATCGTTCTCATCGCCGCCGCCTTCTTCGCTGGCCGACAATGGGAGCACCGTAAGCACCCCAGCACGCAACTAGCAGGGAACAACCAGCCCGCGCGACCCATCATCCTCGTAGTCCTTGGCGATCATCTCGACCGCTCCGAACGTCTCCTCGTCGAACTCAATCACGCCAACGACGTCAGCGCTGTCATGCCTGTAAAGGCTGAGGCTCAGGATCTTCTTTCAGCAAATCGTCTCTACCGCGAAAGCGCCACACGAGCCGGCGACCCGCAACTCACCGCCGCGCTCGATCGCCTCGAGCGTGTCCTCGTCGAAATCGTCAACGCGCCCGATAGCTCAAGCCCGGCCCAACTCGCACGCCTTCAAAAAGAAATGAACACCGACGGTCTTCTCTTCGAAGTCCGCGTTCTGCGTTCCAGAATTCCGGACCAGCAGAAGAACAGCGCCGTCCGCACGAAAGGGGTCTCCATCTAAATGAAAATCACATCTATATTTCTCACTGCCGTTCTCGCTTCCTCCGCTCCACTTGTCTTCGCCGCTGAAATATCGCAACCCACACTCGTTACAGACGAAGCGGCGCAGGCCAAAGACAACAGCCTCTATGCAGACGGTACAAAAGCTATCGACGAAGGCCGCTGGTCCGACGCAGTCGATCTCTTCAGCAAAGCTGCGCAGCAAGGCGGCGATCGCGCCGAAGGTGCTCTCTACTGGAAAGCCTACGCAGAAAACAAGGAAGGCCAACCCGCACGCGCTCTCGAAACTTGCGCCCAACTTCGCCGCACGCATCCCAAGAGCAACTGGCTCGATGAGTGCTCCGCTCTCGAGATCGAAATTCGCGGCAAGAGCGGCCACCCCGTCCAACCTCAAGCCGAGCAGGATGAAGACCTAAAACTCCTCGCGCTGAACGCCATCATGCAGCAGGACGAATCCCGCGCCATGCCCGCCATCCAGCAGATCCTCAACGGCAACAGCTCCGACAAGCTCAAGGAAAAGGCTCTCTTCGTCCTCTCCCAGAGCAATTCCAAACAGGCGCAGGATCTCATCGGCCAGATCGCCCGCGGTCAATCCAATCCCGCCCTGCAGGTCAGAGCCATCCGCATGCTATCCATTCGCGGCAACCAATCCGCCGATCTCCTCGCAGACATCTACCAGCACAGCACCAACGAAGCCGTAAAGAAAGCTATCCTTCAGTCCTATCTCGTCAGCGGCAGCCCCGACAAACTCGTCGAAGCCGCACACAACGAATCCAATCCCGAGCTAGCCAAAACCGCCGTGCACACTCTCGGAGCGATGGGCGCAACCACGCAGCTCCAAACCCTCTACAACGAAACCAAGAACCACGAGATCAAAGCCGACATCATCAGCGGCCTCATCGCCGCAGGCCCCAAAGGAGCCGAGGTCCTCGGATCCATCGCCACCACGGAGCAGGACCCCGATCTCCGCCGCCGAGCCATCCGCAACCTCGGCATCTCCGGCGGCCAAGCCAGCGCGCCAAAGCTCGTCGCCACCTATCAGAACAATGCCGACCCCGAAACCAAAAAAGCTGCCGTCGAAGCCCTCTTCCTCGCCAATGACGCACACGATCTCGTCACCCTTGCCAAGGCAGAGAAAGACCCCGCTCTCAAGCAGAAGATCGTCCAGCAACTCAGCATCATGCACGATCAGGAAGCCACCGCCTACATGCTCGAACTTCTCAAGTAATTACTGCCGTAGCCATCCCCAAGGAGGCACTCTCGTGAAGCACAATCTCTTCCTCGCCCTCGTCCTCAGCGCGTCGGCCATCGCCATCTCCGCGCAGCAGCCTAAAGTCGTCAATACGCAGTTCAACACTGAGGCCGTCACCTCAGGACTGTCCGCGACGGTGACGCGATTTCAGCGCTCAAATCAGCAGCTATGGATTGGATATGAGGTGCCTGCTCTTCCACGAACGAATTTCTCTTCATGTTCAGATTCTTCGGGAGCATCACAGGCTGAAGATGGATGCTGTGGTGAATATCAACTCGAAGACACCCGAGACGGCATGACCAACTCCGACCAGAAGCCTTCCCCCGCCAACATGTACGTTCTCATTCGCCTCGATCACGGAGCCATCACCAAAGTACGTCCCGCCAACGCAGGCTGCCGTCTCAACGCAGGTGGCGTCCCATTCACCTGGCTCACCGGCGTCCAGCCCAACGACAGCATAGCCTTCCTCGGCAAATTCGCAGCCCAGCCCGACAACATTCAAGACAAGCGCGTAACAGAAGACGCTCTCGTAACCATTGCCATGCACGCCACCCCCGCCGCGACCGACACGCTAACCTCGCTCGCCGCACCCTCCAACCCAGCCAAGCTTCGCGAAAAAGCCGCCTTCTGGCTCGGAGCCAAACGCGGACACGAAGGCTATCTCGCCCTCCAGCAACTCGTCACCAAAGAGCAGGACCCCAAGCTCCGCGAAAAACTAGCCTTCGATCTCTCCATCAACTCCGATCCCGCCGCAGTCGACGAAATCCTAAACATGGCTAAGTCTGACTCCGACCCGCAGGTCCGCGGTCAGGCAATCTTCTGGCTAGCCCAGAAGGCCGGCAAGAAAGCCAGCGCCGCCATCACCGCCGCCATCGAAAACGATCCCGACACCGCAGTAAAGAAGAAAGCCGTCTTCGCCCTCAGCCAGCTCCCCAAAGACGAAGGCGTCCCCCAGCTCATGCACGTAGCCGACACCAACACCAACCCCGTCGTCCGCAAAGAAGCCATCTTCTGGCTGGGCCAATCCCAGGACCCACGCGCCCTGCAATACCTCGAAGCCATTCTCAAACGCTAAGTGCCAACAGCCGAACAGTTACTTTCCTAAACCAGCCACAAAAGACCGGGTGCCCATTCATCGCGGTCAAAAAATCAGCGTTAGGCCATCTGTCTCATCAAGCAACGGACAAAATCGGTTAGACTCCCTCTGTTCAACTTTACCGCTAACCTGCGTCGCCTGAAATTAGCGCGAACAGAAAAATAAGGAGTTGCACTTGACCGTCCCCTCCCGATTCGCCAGCCTGCGGACCACCGCAAAGATTCTTCTCTCTTCCGCAATCCTCTTCGTCGTCGCCGCCCACGCCCAATCCCCCAAAGACGTAGCCGACATCATCAATACCCTCCCTCCCGATTCCCAAAAAGTCGTCGAGCGCCTGGGCACCCTCAACAACCTCCCCGCCGACGAGTGGCGCTCCCACGTAGGCGACCTTGCCCACGGCGAAGACCCCAGCCTCGACGACTCCTCCTGGCCCGTAGTCAAACCTCGCAGCCACGCCCCCAACGAATCCGTCTGGTTCCGTCGCCTCGTCGAAGTCCCCAAAAACCTCAACGGCTACGACCTCACCGGTGCCCGCATCTGGTTTCAGTTCCGCGCCAACGCCAACGGCCCCATGCCGCAGATCATCTACTTCAACGGCCGCCGCGTAGCCCTCGGTGACGACCTCGAGCCCATCGTCCTCTTCGATCAGGCCAAGCCCGGCGACAAGGTTCTCATCGCCGTCAAGCTCCTCCACACCGTCGACGTCAAAACTTTCGAAAGCGCGACCATGCGCATCGACTTCGCCCCCGGCCGCCCCAACCCCTCCGACCTCCGCACCGAGTTCCTCTCAAGCGCCGTCCTCCTCCTCTCGCTCTCCAAAAATCCCACCCAAGACCTAGCCACCCTCAATCAATCCATCACCACCGTCGACCTAACCGCCCTCGACGCCGCCAACCAATCCAAATTCGACGCCTCCCTCACCTCAGCTCGCCAAAAACTCGAGCCCATCAAGCCAGTCCTCCAACAAGCCACCCTTCACCTCACTGGCAACTCGCACATCGACGCCGCCTGGCTCTGGCCCGTCACCGAAACCGTAGACGTAGTCAAGCGCACCTTCTCCACTGCGCTCCAGCTCATGAACGAGTACCCCGACTACACCTACACCCAGTCCGCCGCCGCCTACAACGACTGGATCGCGCAAAAATACCCAGCCATCAACGAAGAGATCAAAAAGCGCATCAAAGAAGGCCGATGGGAGATCGTAGGCGGCATGTGGGTTGAGCCCGACCTCAACCTCCCCGACGGCGAATCTCAGGTCCGCTCCCTCCTCATCGGCAAGCGCTTCTTCAAAGACCAGTACGGCGTCGACGTCCGCATCGGCTGGAACCCCGACTCCTTCGGCTACAACTGGCAGCTCCCCCAAATCTACAAGCGCTCCGGCATGGACTACTTCGTCACCCAGAAGATGACCTGGAACGACACCAACCAGCTCCCCTTCAAACTCTTCTGGTGGCAGTCACCCGACGGCAGCAAAGTCCTCACCTACTTCCCGCACGACTACGCCAACAACAACCTCAATCCCATCCGCCTCTCCGCCGACCTCGCCGCATCCCGCCAACGCGCACCCGGCATGGAAAAGATGATGGACCTCTACGGCATCGGCGACCACGGCGGCGGCCCCACCCGCGCCATCCTCGACGAGGGCAACCACTGGGCCCAGCCCGGCAAAATCATGCCGAAGATGCAGTTCGGCGTAGCCCAATCCTTCTTCACTGCCTCCGAGCAAAATCTCTCACCCAACTCGCCCGTATGGAACTACACCTCCATCGCCAAGGGCTACACCTTCCCCACGCCCGACCCCGGCAAAATCGCCATCCCCACCTGGAAAGATGAAATGTACTTCGAGTATCACCGCGGAGTCATGACCACCCAGGCCCAGCACAAGCGCAACATGCGCGAGTCCGAAGAGCGCACCATCAACGCCGAAAAGTTAGCCTCGCTCGCGTGGCTTGAAGGCAAACCCTATCCCCACGCCGAGTTCACCGACGCCTGGAAGAAGATCGCCTTCAATGGCTTCCACGACCTCGCCGCCGGCTCCGGCATCGGCATCATCTACAAAGAAGCCCAGTCCGAGTTCGACCAGGTCCGCTGGGCCACCAACGAAATCTCCACCAACGCCCTCCACACCCTCGCCGCCGGCATCAACACGAAAGCCGCCGGCGAAGTCCCCATCCTCGTCTTCAACCCGCTCGCATGGAGCCACTCCGGCATCACCACCGCCACCGTCCAGCTCCCCAGCCCATCCTCGAACGGCATCTCCGTCCTCGACACCCACAACAACGTCGTGCCCTCATCCATCGTCGAGAGCGACCCCAAAACCAACACCTACAAAATCCTCATCGCCACAAAAGACGTCCCCTCCCTCGGCTATCAAGTCCTCCACGTAGCCGCCGGAACCAAACCCTTCGCGACCGACCTCAAAGCCAGCGGCACCACAATGGAGAACGCCTACCTCCGCGTAGTCGTCGATCCCGCCACCGGCTGCATCACCAGCCTCTACGACAAGAAATCCAACTTCGAGTCCCTAGCCAGCGGAGCCTGCGGCAACCAGCTCCAGACCTTCCGCGACCTCCCCCGGGAATACGACGCCTGGAACATCGACCCCGGCACTCTCGACCACATGACCCCCATCACTAACGTTGACTCGGTCAAGCTAGTCGAGAACGGCCCCATGCGCGCCGTCATCCGCGTCACCCGCACCTGGCAGTCCTCGAAGTTCGTTCAGGACCTCCAGCTCTACGCCAACACCGACACCGTCGACGTCATCAACGACTTCGACTGGCACGAAACCCACGTCCTCCTCAAGGCAGCCTTCCCACTCGCAGCCACCGGCCCCATGGCCACCTACGACATCCCCTACGGCAACATCGAGCGCCCCACCACCCGCAACAACACCTGGGAGCAAGCCAAGTTCGAAGTCCCCGCCCTCCGCTGGGCCGACCTCGGCGACGGCCAACACGGCTTCTCGCTCCTCAACGAAGCCAAGTACGGTTACGACGCCGCAGGCAACGTCCTGCGCCTAACCCTCCTGCGCTCCCCCACCTGGCCTGATCCCGAAGCCGACCGCGGCCACCAGCACTTCAGCTACGCCCTCTACCCGCACGCCGGAACGTGGCAACAAGCCCTCACCGCCCGCCGCGGCTACCAGTACAACTACGAGCTTCATGCCGCACAAGTCGCCTCTCACACGGGCAGCATGCCGCTCGAACACTCCTACGCTTCCGTCGCACCGGAGAACGTAATCCTCACCGCAGTCAAAAAAGCTGAGGACTCAAACTCCCTCATCTTCCGAGTCTTCGAGTGGGCCGGCAAGCAATCCGACGTAACCTTCACGGTCCCCCCCGGCGCAACCGCCGCCACCGAAACCAACCTAATGGAGAAGCCGCAAGGCTCCCCCCTGACCGTAACCAACAACAAAGTCACAGTCCCCATCACCCCCTACGAAATCCTCTCCATCCGAGTCGATTACCCATCCACCGCAAAACCAATAACGCAAGCGCCATAGCAAAGAAAGAAGGCAGGCCAACAAACACTGGCCTGCCCGCTTTCTTTTTCAGTGCAGATGAAGTTGGTTCGCCCTTGCTTTTGCTCTCTAAACCAGTCACAAAAGATCGGGTGCCCCATCCATCGCGGCATCATCGCGATGAGTGGGGATGTAAACCTCTTCCCGTTTTTGTTGTTGTCGTTGTTTTTCTTGCTTGTCATCCTCGAAGGGGATTTCCCGACCCACAAAACATCATCTCGTCCAAGGGACACGAACCGTTTTACGTCGTCATCCTGAACGCAGTGAAGGATCCCTGTATTTCGTTTTTGCTTTTCTTGTTTGTCATCCCGTAGGGATCTGCTTTTGTAGTTGCTCGTTTCAACACTCATCTGAACCCCAGCAGCTAGTAGATTCTGGGCACCCCATTCATGCGCGCTTTCGCGTATGAGTGGGATCATTCGTGCGAAGCGCACACCGCCTTGCTTAAGAGCACGGCTTTAGCCGTGCCATAGAATGCTTCGCGCTGAAAGGGGCTTCAGCCCCTGAGGGCACGCTCTCCTCACAGCCAGCCACTTACATCCGCTACTCTAGAAATCACACGCCGGAGAGCATGATGACCCTCGTAAAGAACCAAGACCCCGCCACCTTCACCCCCGAACCCGGCATGCGCCGCCAGGTCCTCGCCAACACCGACCAGCTCATGCTAGTCCGCCACTACTTCGACCAAGGCTGGGTAGGAGCCCGTCACAGCCACCCCCACCACCAGCTCGTCTACGTCATCAGCGGTTCCATCCGCGTAGACGTAGCCGGAAAAGTCTTCGACGCCCACGCCGGAGACAGCTTCATCGTCGACGGCAACGTCGAACACCAGGCCTCCGCCCTCGAACCCTCCGAAGTCCTTGACGTCTTCACCCCCACCCGCGAAGACTACCGCAACCTCGTCAAATAGCAGCCGTGTCTGTTTTTTGGGTGGGAGCGCAGGGCTTTAGCCCTGCGAAAAACTGGGCAGATACAAGGGGCTTTAGCCCCGGGCTTTTTCTTCAACAGCCACCAACCTCACAAATAACGCCGTCAAAACCAATTTAGTTCTGCACCAAAATAAATTAGGTATATTGAAAACTAGTCGTTTTCTTCAGTTCTGAATCAAAGATGGCCGAAATATGCCACTCGAGTTTCTATAGAAGAAGCACAAATTCAATCCGCACAACGCGGTACAGGATCAAAGCACCAGCATGGGTTATCTCCAGGGAAAAATCGCCGTCGTCGTAGGCGGCACGCAGGGCATCGGCCGCGCCATCGCACTCGGCCTCGCCGAAGCCGGAGCCAACGTCATAGCCTCCTCCCGCTCCATAGAAGCCGTCTCCGAGATGGCCTCCGAGCTAGAGTCCCGAGGCAGCAAAACCCTCCGCATCGCGTCCGACGTCGCCGACCGCAGCTCCCTCCAGACCCTCCACGACGCCGTCGTCGCCGAGTTCGGCCACGTCGACACCCTCGTTAACTCCGCCGGCATCACCAAGCGCATCCCCACCCTCGACTGCCCCGAAGAGACCTGGACCAACATCATGGACATCAATCTCAACGGCACCCTCCGCGCCTGCCAGATCTTCGGCAAGTCCATGCTCGCCCGCGGAGCCGGACGCATCATCAACATCGCGTCCCTCTCCACCTTCGTAGCCTTCCGCGACGTCGCCGCCTACGGAGCCAGCAAAGCCGCCGTCGGCGCACTCACCCGCTCCCTCGCAGTCGAGTGGTCCGCCTCAGGCGTCCTCGTCAACGCCATCGCCCCCGGCATCTTCCCCACCTCCCTCAACCGCAACATCCTCGACTCCCCCCGCGGCCAGGAGCTCCTCCAACGAGTCCCCATGCAGCGCTTTGGCCTCGTAGAAGAGCTAGTCAGCACCGCCGTCTATCTAGCCTCCGACGCCAGCTCCTACACCACCGGCCAAATCATCATCGTCGACGGTGGCCAACTAGCCAGCGGCGTAAACCAATAAAGCAAAACCCACCGCAAAATCTCCATTGTGAACGTCTTTACGTCGTCATCCTGACCCTGAGCGAAGCCGAATGGGGAAGGATCCCTGTATTTCGCCTTTGCTTTTGCTCTTCTTGTTTGTCATCCCGTAGGGATCTGCTTCCGTCTTTGCTTTTGCTGTTGTCTGTTTCACATCCTGCGCGACAGCCGTAACGTCATATCGAGCCTCTATCTCGCGGCAAATAAGACACTTACAAAATTATTTCCAAAAAACCTCAGCAAAATAGAATGTCAAGTTCCAAAACCCCATAACAAACACAAAACAAACAACATCCGCATTGCAAAACAGTTATCCTCCATCCGCTAAACTTAAATAAGAATCAAAAAAAGCCCCGGCCGAAACCGGGGCTTTCACTATTAATCCCATAAACCCTTTAGAAAGACGAATTTACCCGTAACCCGTTTGTTATGACGAATTTGAAAAAACAAAATCGCTTATCTATCACAATCAAAATGAGTTACAAATCCATACCGGGGGGGGGGTACACCTACCAGCTATGCATCGACCCATCTTCCAGCCGAGCCACCGGCAGATACATCCGCTTATACGGAAACCGCGCCGCCAGCTTCTCGTCGATGTCCACCCCATGCCCCGGAGTCTCTCCCGGATGCATATACCCATCCTTGAACGTATACGCATGGGGGAAAACCTCATCCGTCTCCGCACAATGCGGCATATGCTCCTGGATGCCAAAGTTGGGCACACTCAAATCGAAGTGCAGCGCTGCACCCATGCAGATCGGCGAGAGATCGGTAGCCCCATGGCTCCCCGTCTTCACTCCATGCAGATCGGCAAAGCTGGCAATCCGCCGCATATGTGTAATTCCACCAGCATGAACCACAGTGGCCCGAACATAATCGATCAACTGCTCCGAAATAAGCTGCTGGCAATCGAAGATCGAATTAAAAACCTCACCAACCGCCAAAGGTGTCGTCGTATGCTGCCGGATCAACCGGAACGCCGCCTGATTCTCCGCCGGAGTAGCATCCTCCAGCCAGAACAGCCGAAACTCCTCCAAACTCTTGCCCAGCGCAGCGGCCTCAATCGGAGTCATCCGGTGATGCCCGTCATGCAGCAGCGCCACATCGAACCCAAACTTCGCCCGAACCGCCTCCATCATCTTCGGAGCGAACCGCAGATACTTCGACGTCGACCAGACCTCCTCCCGCGGAAGCGTTCCATCCGCAGGCTCGTAGGGCTTGTCGCCATGACTCACACCATAAGCATCAGCAACCCCGGGAACCGCACACTGAACCCGCACCGCCTTGTAGCCCAGCTCAATATGGTGCGCCACCGACTCACAAAGCTCGGAGATATCATGCCCGTTCGCATGTGAGTAAACCGTAACGCCCTCGCGGCACCGGCCACCCAGCAGTTGATACAGCGGCATACCGGCCCGCTTCGCTTTAATGTCCCAAAGCGCAGTATCCACCGCCGCAATCGCAGCCATCGTCACCGGCCCACGCCGCCAGTAAGCGCCGCGATAAAGGTACTGCCACGTATCCTCAATCCGTTCCGAGTCCCGCCCCATGAGGGTAGGAACAACATGCTCCTCAAGATAGGACGACACCGCCAACTCGCGCCCATTCAGCGTCCCATCGCCAACCCCATACACCCCATCATCAGTCGTGATCTTCAACGTGACAAAATTCCGTCCCGGACAAGTCACAATCACCCGAGCATCAACAATCTTCGAACCACCCATATCTCTCCTAACGTTTCGCAGCAGCTTGAGTCTTCACCACCCGCGAAGCAGGCGAAGTGATCTCGATATAATCCAACGGCGCAGGTTCCTCACCATCAGGAGCTCCGATGATCCGAATCGTATCTCCCTTGTGCAGCGCAACTCCGCGCAGAACGCGCCGCGTGGAAGTGTGTCCATCCATCTTGTCCGAAGGAAGCGCGTCATTCGCTGTCCACTCGTCAATCGCCGTTCCATTCACCTGCAGCGTATAGCGCGAAGCTCCATGATCGAAGTCGAAGTACTGAACCGCAACGTCGTACCAACCATCAGGCCGCGCGAACACAGTGCCAGCCGAGCACGCACCCGACTCCTTGCACACCACAGCATGTCCTTCCGAAGCAGTCTCCCAAGGTGTAACAGCGACAGGAACATATCCATTCAGCTCCATCGACTCAGCCTCAATCCTGTCGGGATGATTGTCCACGCGCCCCAAACGGTCATCGATCCCCGAGGTCTCGTGGAACCACTCCGCAACGGCATCCCGCCAGACGATCGCATGTCCAGCCTGATACTTCAGCCGCCGATCCACCTCAAGGTAAGTCCGCTCGGGAATCTTCCCCCGCAACGACTCCCATTCACCCACCTGCGCCGCAGCCGCAGCCGCGCCCGCATAATGCGTGTCATAGATATGCTGAATCACCGTCTTGCCCGAGTGCAGCCGATAGTCGTAAGGAACATGATGCATGAACAGCAGCAGCTCATCCGGCATAGTCCTTAGCGACTCATACTTTGCCGCCAGCGCCGGAGGATACTGCCCGATATATCCAGTCCCCGTAGCCACCGTCCGGTCCATCCCAATTCCATCTTGGTCCGCACGATGCCATTGCCCCCATCCATTCCGCTCCGACGACTCAATCCCCGGCCCGAAATGGATACCAATAATGTCCGTCAGCGTCCCCGCACCCAGCGGCCCTGTATAGCTTTCGTAGATATGCCAGGAATCCAACTGCAGCTTATCAACCACGCTGCGAACCTGCGGATCATTCCCAAATGTCAACCGCGTCCACTCATCCGAGATAGTAGCGGAGCTGAGCGTAGGGTCCCATGCCAGTCTCCCAAACCCATAGAGATTCGCCATCGCCAGCGGATGTCTCAACCAGTAATCATCCAGCCCGACATTGACCACTCCCACAAATCCGCCGTTGCTGCGGCCGAACGTCTTCCCAGTGACGATATCCCGAACCCGACTAGGCGCAGTCTTGGACGCCATCATGTCCGTATCCAGTGCCTCCTTCCACATCGGCACCAGAAACACCAGATGACGTTGTTGTCCTGTGTACTCCTGCGAAACCTGGAGCTCAATAGCTACATTGGTCTTCTGCAGTCCGGCAAATAGGGGCGATACAGGCTCCCGAACCTGGAAGTCAATCGGCCCATGCTTGATCTGCACGATCACGTTGTCGTCGAAGTCT